>JADHED010000597.1_pt1 | contig 40390 bp, 70 predicted proteins | sample 8952041 | NCBI WGS metagenome assembly JADHED01 (sample SAMN16124423, study PRJNA663239) | bioreactor sludge metagenome | isolation source: sludge (control) | place: India:Bengaluru | collected 2018-09-08 | reverse complement strand
ACGACTCCGGCGGCGAAACGATGTACGGCATTACAAAAGCGGTAGCTTCTGAGAATGGCTATACTGGCGCAATGAAAGACCTGCCAATCTCCCTGGCTGAAAACATCTACTACGCTCAGTACGTATCGAAGCCGAAGTTTGATCTGCTGCTGCCGATGTCTGAATCAATCGCTGCTGAGGTGATTGATACCGGGGTTAACATGGGGCCATCTGTGGCGGGAAAGTTTCTTCAGCGCTGCCTGAACGCCTTTAACAACCAGGGCAAGGCATACGCTGATATCACTGTCGACGGGAAGGTTGGCCCAGCCACCGCCTCAACCCTGAAAAGCTATCTGGGGTTGCGCGGCAAGCAAGGTGAAAACGTGATGCTCAGGGCGCTTAACTGCCTTCAGGGTGCGCGGTATATTGAGCTGGCAGAAGGTCGCCAGGCTAACGAGGCTTTCGTATATGGCTGGATTGACAATCGCATTTCCCTTTGACTATTTGGTCGAGGTCTGCATTGGTGCTACAGTAGCAGTTATCCTGCTCGCGCTATTCTGGAAAACCGATGATTAAAGACCTGCTAACATCGCCAGTCGGCGACTTATCGCTGTCAAAAACATGCCAGTTTACCGGCGTCGTGATTGCGTCAGGCGTCATCGTCTGGCAGGCATATCAGAACACGCTGACAACCGAGATGTTCGGCATATATCTTGCCGTCGTCGTAGCTGGTAACTCCGTGAATAAGCTGATTGCCGTGAAGGATAAAAAAGATGCTGACCCTCAGTAGTATCATCGGCGCAATCACCGCGCTAATATTCGGCGCTATCGCGCTGTGGTTCGGCGGAAAGTCTCGCGGCAAGTCCGAGCAGAAGGCCAAATCCGATATCCAGCAGGCGCAGCAGTCGGTGGAGCAAGAGAAGGCCAGAACAGAATCCGTTAAGGTGGCAAACGATGTTAAAGATGAAGTTATGCGCAGCAATCCTGGCTCTGTCCGCGACAAGCTGCGCGACGAATGGACACGTCCAGGTAATTGATTCTGGCTGCGACTGGAATCAGCCAATCTGGCTTGACCGCGCCGAAATCGACCACATGACCGACGGTACACTGCGCCAGATTCTCACCCACAATGAAACATGGAAGAAAAAGTGTAATGGAGACAAAATGCCAGCCAGTAAAGGTTGACAAGATAACCCGATTGAGCAATACTCATATCACAACGTTGCTCCCGTTGTGGTTGTGAAGGTGTTTCGTGTTCCTTAACGCACGATGACGCGGGGAAAGAACCGTGACAGGAGGGAAGTAGACCCCACGAACACAACAGGTAAGGGCATTGCGACAATGCCAGCCTTACGACCTTGAAATCGTATGTGCTTCAGTGCCCTTTCCGTTGTGACCAGCAAGACCATGCCAGGGGCGTGATTATCTTAACGGTAGCGTTTCGGGCGGGGCTGGCAAGGCGTTAAACTTGAAGGTGTAACTGGTGCGGACACCTACAATGCAACGATAAGAATATTGGCGATATCCGCGATATCAGCAAGTGGCTACATCAATAAGGCTGAATTTGATGTGTAACTCCTTCCAGTATTCTTATCGTTGTGGAGCAGATTGCAGCAACCATTATCGGTAGCAATCGGATTACGATAAGGGTGAGAGCCACAACAAATCGGTCAACTTAGTTGACGCCGGACGCGTAACCGGCATAACTCAAAGCAACCAACGGAGATGAGCATGCCAGCCGAAGAAAATAAAAGTTTTGACGATGCCGTAAAGCCATTAATCAAATGGCTGAATGATAACGCCAATCCTCACGCTATTATCGTAGTTGATGTTGGTAGTGCGGTTATGTATTCAGGGGAGCGATCGGTGGTAACGGATGAATTCATCAAAGACTGACTGAAATTTAAAACCCGCCGAAGCGGGTTTTTTCTTATCTACATCCTCGTGGTATACTCATGTTAATTTTCATGAGGAATCACAATGGCTAAGAAGCCCCACCTCAAGCTGCACAATGATGGCAGCATGTCATACCGCGTGGATGCGTGGGCTAACCCCATCTCCGGGCAGGGCATGCCGGGCATCGACAAAAGCCTCGGGCAAGTTCTGTCGCCTGCATTCTCTCATTTGCTGCATAACAATCAGCAGGTGCTGACGAATATTTATCTGTCTGACTGGCTGGCACGTAAAATCTGCGACCTTCCGGCTGAGGACGCGACCCGAAAGTTTATCGAAATCACCGGGCTGGATAGTGAGGATAAAAAGCGCGTAGAAACCATGCTAGATGACATGGGTCTTCGTGCATCTGTGCGCAAGGGTATCGCATGGTCTCGCCTGTTCGGTGGCGCAGGCGTCCTGAAGGTTTACGACGACTCACGACCGCCAGAATCCCCGCCATCAGAATCGGCCTCCATCATCGACCTTATCCCACTCGACCGCTGGTCACTGAGTGTAGATGAAATCGACCTTGACCCGGAGTCTCCGCATTATGGCCGGGCGCTGAATTATGTGGCCCGTAACGGAGTGAAATATCACCGAGACCGGATTGCGCCTTTCTATGGGTGCTCGGTGCCATACGATACCCAGATCGAATTGCAGGGCTGGGGCGGCTCATACGTCGCAATGGCATGGTCAGCGATTGCGGCATACAACGAGACTTTGCAGGATGCTTCATTCCTGCTGAAAGAGTCCGGCGTTGGCATCCTTTCAGTGCCAAACCTTACAACTTCGCAATCAATGGGCATGACGGCATCGCAAGCCGTGATGAACCGCGCCAATACATTCAACCAGGGCAAGTCGATTTATCGTGCTGCCGTCGTGGACTCCGCTGAGAAATTCGAATTCGTTAACCGATCCCTTCAGGGCATTCCAGACTTCGTTGACCGATTCGCAACCGCTGTAGCTGGTGCTACCGGCCTGTCTGAAATGATGCTGTTCGGCAAATCACCGGCAGGGCTCAACGCCAGCCAGGAAGAAATCCTGTCGGTTTACTACGATAAGATTGCAGCGATTCAGGAAGGCGACCCGACTCCACTGGTTCAGGCATGTGTTGACAGCGTGAAGGCATCTACCGGACTGGACTTCGACTGGAAGTGGGCGGAGCTTAGCGCCATGTCACCGGATAAGAAAGCGACCTCAATGGCATCGGTTGCGACCGCAATCTCCACGCTTGAGCAGTCTGCGGCGTTAACACCAAACGAGGTTCGGGGACTGGCTAACAACACGGGACTTTTCAACCTGGACGAATTGCCGGAAGATGGGTCAGATGATGACCCGTTAGGACTTAACTCACTCGGTGGCGAAAATGGCACAAACGGAATTCCAGAAACAACTGGAAGCACTGAAGCCGGACAAGAGGAAGCGTAAAGTCCTGCTGCCAGCACGTCATCCGGTGCGGATTGAACAGCAGTATGCGAAGATTCTGCGCGGCGTGTTAGATGGCATCAATGCCGAACTGAAAGGCCGCATTGCAGATGAGCTAAAAGCAGAGGTTGCGGCGCGGGAAGATGGTTATCGTGCTGATGACCTGTCAGCAGTGTTAAGAGCTATTCGCTCACTGGCGACTGGTAATATTCCTGGACTGTCATTCGTGCGCAGCATTGGTGATTCTGTTCGTTCAGCAATTGACGGCAACTGGCAGAAAGCAATCAATCAGGCTATCGGCGTTAATGTGGCATTGCCCGGAACTGACATGAGCGCCAATATTGACGCATGGGCAGAAGAAAACACAGCGCTGATTACCAATCTGGCGCAAAGTTATCTGAGCAAGGTGACGACGGCAGTTAACTCCGGCTTCCGTGATGGCCTGTCATGGCGTGATATCAGCAAAAACATTCAGGCCGAAACTGGGGTTGCGAAACGACGCGCTGACCTGATTGCCCGCGACCAGGTTGCCACCATGAACATGCAGGTAACGAAGCAACGCGCGGCAGACCTTGACGTCAAACAGTTCGTATGGCGGACGATGGAAGACCAGCGAGTGCGCGGCAATCCATCAGGGCGCTACCCGAAAGCTAATCCGTCGCATTATGCCCGCAACGGCAAGACGTACAACTGGTCAGATGGTGCTGGTGCTCGCGACTCTTTCCCTGGCAGTGCAATAAATTGCAGGTGTTACGCTTCAAATGTCATTGAATTTTAAAGAGAAATTTAAATGAAAAAAGATTATCGCATCGACAAAGGCGGGCGCATCACCTCAAAGGTTGATGAAAACGGATACCTTCGGATTGATGGTGTGGTGGCGCATGTCGGCATCCTTGAATACATGGATGAAGGCGGCACTGTTATTCGTGAGTTTGTCCCAGAGGAAACGCTGTTTGAACCCGCGTCCCTGCAATCACTAGCTGGTGCCCCGGTAACTTTACAGCACCCTCCAGTAATGGTTACGCCATCAAACTATAAAGAGTATTCTCAGGGCAGCGTTAACGGAATGCCTAAGCGTGATGGTGATAATTTAATCGCCTCTATGCTGGTGATTGGCAACGAAGCTTTACATGCTGTAGAATACGATGGTGTAAGTGAGCTTTCTCCGGGTTATTCCGTTGACCTTGATGAGACGCCGGGCGAGTGGCAAGGCCAGAAGTATGACCGTGTTCAGCGCAATCGACGTTATAACCATCAGGCCATCGTGGATGCCGCGCGAGGTGGCTCAGTCTGTTCACTGCGTTTTGATGGCGCAAACGTGCCGAATAACGAGGATAACTCAATGACTCAAATCAAACTGCCCGGCGGCGGCGCTGTTGAAGTTGCAGATGCAGCTACGGCAGCGACCATCAACGCGGCTTTAGTGAAGCAGGGCAAGCGCCTTGACTCGACAACTGGTCAGCTTAAAAAGCTGGTCAAAGCTATCGCTCCTAAACTGAAGCTCGACGCTGATACGGTAATGACCGAATCCGACGACGAGAACAAAGACGAAGTGGTGGAAGTCGATGTTCCAGCGGTTGAAAACGCAGTAACCAGCGTTTCCGAAGCGGTCGATAATCTCCAGGCTCAGCTTGATGAACTGGCAGACGCGGTTAATGCTGGCGATGCTCCATCAATGGACGCAGACCCAGAAGATAATACCGACGCAGACCCGGAAGCAGACCCGGAGCAGAAAACCGACTCCCTCGGCAAAATGCTGCGCATCGTCGACGCTGCGAAAAAACTGAAACCGGGGATCAGCCATATGGATGGCAAGCGCGTGAAAACCGCTCGCGAAATCCAGGTTGAGGCACTGATTTCCGCAAAATCCGGCTTCAATGCCGATGGTAAATCCGATGCCTATATCAGCGGTCGATTCGATGCTGCAGTGGATGGTCTGAAGAATCGCACCGACAGCCTGAGAACTCAGCGTCAGGGTCTAAATCTTGATGGCATGGTCAACTCTCGCGAAGAGTCAGGCCAGGCTGCATACAACGCTAAATTCTACGCGGGGAAAGCATAATGGCGCTTAACAACACCTACGGTTTATCTCCTCAGCCATATGCCCCTGGCATGGTTGCGGACGCACGATTGACGCAGACCGTCAGCCGTATCGCATCTGCTGCTATCAACGCAGGTCAGGCTGCTGTGCGTGACGCGAATGACCACAAAGTTAAACTAGTATCCTCTGCTGGCGACGTCGTTATCGGCGTGGTTCGCTGGGAAGCGACCTGGGTTGCCGCTGATGGCGCAACGCAGCAGGTTCATGCAATCGGCAAAGATGTTTCTGTCGTGACAGATGGTCCGGTACGTGTTTCCGTGCCTGTCGCCGTGACCCAGGGTCAACTGGCTTATGCCCTCATCGATGGCACTGGCTTCACCAACGTTGCAACCTCGGCAGCAACACGCCCGGTCGGCATCTTCGACACCTCCACCACTGGCGCAGGCGTTGCGATTGTCAACCTGAAACCTGCAACCACCGCACCAGCCGCCTAACAGGGGATAATAAATGAATATCAATTTACGACTGGATCACCTGAAAGGCGTTAAGCTCGACGCCGGATGGGAAGGCGCGCCTTCCATGATGGCGCAACAGATTGGCCGAATCCTTGAGGTTCAGCAACTGGGCTTCCGTGCCGATGCCGCAACCGGTATCGTCTTTGCTCAGCAGCTTCAGGCTATGTCTAACCGCATCCGCGATAAAGAGTACCCGCAGTGGAAAGGTAAAAACCTGCTGCCAATGCAAAACGAAGCGCCATTCGGTGCTGAAGAGTTTGCATACGTTGTCGCTGACCGCGTTGGTATGCTGGAGCACATCACCAACTACGCGGACGACCTGCCAAACATCGAAGTTACCGGCGAAAAGATGGTTGTTAACATCCGCGCATTCGGTGGTGCGATTATTTACAGCGTGTTCGAAATCGCCAAGGCAACCGTTGCTGGCACGAATATCGTTGACCGTAAGGGCATGGCTATCCGAAATGCAGCAGAGCAGAAGCTTGACCAGATTATCTGGGTTGGTGATTCTGAGACTGGTCTGACTGGTCTGTATAATGCGCCGAACGTGACCACTCGCTCCGCTGCTGCGACCTGGGCAACGGCTACCGCTGCGCAGATTTACGGTGACCTGGTATTCCCGTTCACTCAGCAGGCCGCTGATACCCTCGGCGCTGAGCGACCAGATACCATCGTCATGACCTCTGCGAGCCATGAGCGTGCCCGTACCACGTTCTTTGGTGATAACACCGGCGAGAGCGTACTGGAGCGATTCAAGAAGTCCTATCCGGAAGTCACCATTGAGACGGTTGAATGGCTTGGCCCTCAGGGAACCGGTCAGGCTAACAGTGCAATGATTCACTATCGCAACGATTCCGAGAAGCTCGGCGTTGAGGTTCCTAAGCCGTTTACCATGATGCCGCCAGAAGCTCGTAACCTGGCGACCGTGGTTGATGGCTACCTGGCAACCGCTGGCGTTGTGGTATACTTCCCTCTGTCCGTAACTGTAACCAACGGTATTTAATCATGGCTGAAGCTAAAGAAACTAAGAAAGTGACCGTCGTCAATCAGCGCCCGAACCTGCACTATTCCGGCGACCTGAAACTGCTGCCGGGAGTTGAAACAGAAGTGAGCGCTGAGCAACTGGCGTTCATCAAAAGCAACGAAAAGCATCTCGTTGATGCCGGTCACATCGTGATTAAGAAATAATCCGGTGACGTGTTAAAATAAAGGGATGCTACGGCGTCCCTTTTTTACATTACAGGTGAGAATGTGACAGACAAAGATATCGAGCAGGAAATTCAGGCGAAGGGTTTAACGGCACCTCGCGTTACTCCGCAACGCATTGCCGGCGTTATTGTTAGTGAGCATTACTTCACGGCTGCTGATGGCATGGCAGGTCGCCATCAATATTTGACTGATACAAAGTCAGATGATGAAAAGGTTAATGAGTTGAAAATTCCTGAGCAGGCTGCGTTACTAACCTTCTGCGTTCTTGTTCTGCACAATGGCTTCACAGTAACCGGAGAAAGCGCCTGCGCCAGCCCAGAAAACTTCGACGCTGAAATTGGGCGCAAGATTGCCCGTGAAAATGCTGTGAATAAAATTTGGATGCTGGAAGGTTACTTGCTTAAGCAAAAATTAAGTGAGGAATAAATATGGCACTAGACCTTGCGCAATTTCGGGCTTCATACCCGGAGTTTGTTAACGTACCGGACGCAGTGATTCAGCGATACCTTACTGAGTTCACGGTTTTGTATACCGGCTGCTATGGTGAATATTACGACGTGCTGCAGGGCTACTACGTTGCACACATGCTGGCGACAAATTATAACCTTGCCACTGGTCAGCCTGGTGGCGGAGCGGTTACTGTTGTCACTACCGGGCGCACGGTTGGTGACGTCAGCGTATCGGGGCAGGCAATCGGCATCGGCTCAGATAGCTCCATGTGGGATGGCACAACCTACGGGCAGATGTTCAAAAACCTGATTGCCATCTTTGGCGCTGGCCCGTACCTCACTCAATCGGCGAATCTGTATGGCTGCCCGTAATAAGCTGGTGATTCGAAATCCCAATGCCATCCGTGACATGCAGCGGCGCATCGGTGCGCACGCTGTAGCTGTTGGCGTTCATGGTGACGCTGGAGCGCATAAGGATGAGCAGGGACATGCCACGGGCACAACAGTTGCAGAGGTGTACTGGTGGAACGAATTCGGCACATCGCGCATTCCCGAGCGCCCGACATTGCGACCGACATTTGCCAAAGAGAAAGTGAAGTATATCCAGATTCTCGGCCAGATTACCGGGCGCGTGATGAATGAACAGAATTACAATTTGCGGCAGGCGATGGGAAGGCTAGGCGAAGTGGCGCAGCAGGATTTGCAGGCTGCAATCGTTGAGCTGAAAACACCACCCAACGCGCAAAGCACCATCGAGAAGAAGAAATCGGATAATCCGCTGGTTGATACCGGGCAACTGGTCAGTTCAATCAGATGGGCATACGTTAAACCGGAGGATGCTTAATGCTGTTCGACTTTGATCAGGTGTGGGGCGATCAGTTTATTGCCTATACGCTAATCCGATATTCCGCCGGGGCTGATAATGCCGAAGGGGTTTACGTGCCTGGCGCATCAAGCACACAGACAATCCAGGGTATGCCACCGCAGCCACTTAACGAAAAGGAGCTGATGCAATTCACGGATGGGCAGAAGATTCAGGACATTCAGAAGATTTATACATCCTTCCCGGTTCGCGTCAGGACGGATGAGATTAATGCGGACCGCTTCCAGTTTGAGGGGCATGAATACGAGGTTATCAAGGTCGAAACCCGCGATATCCTCGGGAACTATTACAAAGCCACCGTGCGAAAAATCCATGGGGATGTGTGATGAAATATGTTAAAAAACAGGTTGTTATTGATGCCGTTCAGTGGACCGGAGCAAACACGCTGGAAATTTACGAATTCTGTAATTCAGGAAGCAGAGATTGCCATGTCATAGGTGATAAACTGATGATTAAAACACTGGAAGGCACCATGACAGCAATCGCTGGGGATTACATAATTCGCGGTGTGCATGGCGAACATTACCCATGCAAGCCTGATATATTCGCGGCTACATATCAGGAAGTCGACGAATGAGCATTGAATCAGCATTGACAGCATTGCTTAAGCGCCTGACTCCTGTGGTTAAGCAAGCACCATATAACGGGCAGAGACCAACTGGTGTCTACATGACGTTTCAGCCTATGGCGATTATCCCGCAGCGCAGCCCGATGAAGAGGCGGGTATTGCAGGCCGATAACGAGACATTCACGGAAAGTAACTGGTTTCATTCAGAGCTAACCGTGAGCGTCAACGCTTATGGGCCGGGTGGATACTCTCTGCTGATGGGGCTGCATGGGCTGAAGCAATATTATGAGGCACGAGGAGCGCTTGCAGCAGAAGGTATGGCGCTGATAACCATCGGACAGGCGCGTAATCTTTCAGAGTTAGGCGATGAGGCATACCGCACCCGCTGGCAGTCTGACGTTGTTTTCCACATCTCGCCACAGACTCAGTTTGATGATTATCGACTTCGACAGTTTTACGTTTCCGGGGAGTGGATTTCACCTGGTGAAACATTAACCATAGAGACTATCGCACCGGTTTCGCCAGCACCGTGAGGCTGTGATATTATTACCAGGCAAGTACTTGCCCAAACGAGGATTTAAACATGCCTACTCCGATTCGCCGCCGTTTCGCGGTCGATACGCTGCTGAACGATAAAGTAGCCACTGTCGATGTGCTTAACCGCGCAGGCTTTATCACAACAAACGATTTATTCAGCGGTGAGCGTTATCGCATCCTCACCCCTGACTCCTATGCTGACGAGGTTGATGCGGTGTCGCATCCTGTTGAGTTCAAGTGGCTGCAAACCCACTTCTCGCAGGAAGGTGGCGCACCTGCTGACGTTGCAGTGATTTACTGGAACAAGACTGCCTTAAACACTCCGGCCACTGCTGGCAAACTCACCGGCGGCGTTCTTTCCTCTGAAGAACAGGAACTGTCAAAATTCACCGGCATAGCTGATGGTGCTATGAGCCTGACCATCGACGGCACGCAAAAGGCCATTACTGGAGTTGACCTTTCCAGTGTCGCCTCTATGGATGATGTTGCTACCGCGCTGAACAACAAGACCACGCCTGAAGCAACCGTTTCATGGGCGGCAGGAACCGCGCAGTTTATCGTAACCTCTGCGACAACTGGATCGACATCAACCGTCACCGCACCTGCAGCTACCGAGTTGTCCTCCGCGATGAAGCTGACGACTGTTGCTGGTGCTGTGCCGACTGCTGGCACTGCCGCTGTGACTGGTGAATCGTTCCCTGATGCCATGAGCGACTTCTATGCTCGCGGCGGAAATGCGTATCTGTACGAATTTGTCGGCAGCGATGCGGCTGCGATCCCTGACCAGCTCACCATCGCCGCATGGGTGCAGTCCACACCGGAAAACAAATGCCAGGCGCTATTCCTGACAACCGATCCAAATGCTAAATCCAACACCGCGACCAGTGACCTTGGCTATCAGTTGCGTAATACCGGAATGGAGCGCAGTTCTGTTATCCATCATCCGACAGGAACAGTGGCAGGCGTAAACCTTACCGGACAACGCCCTGATGCGGCAGTGGCAGGTCGGGTGCTGTGGACCGATGCTGGCGCTCAGCAGTGGGACTATAAGCAGCTCACCACGCTCAGTGATTCTGGTTTCACTCCAACCGAGCAGGGCAACCTCCGCGCGAAGGGATACAACTTCATTGAGAGGTTCACGAATACCACGTTTACGCATATGTACCCTGGGCGCACCTGTACCGACAGGGAAATCCGTATTCAGTGGGGTGCTGACTGGGTGGATAACAACATGCAGGCTAGTCTTGCAAACTACGCATTCCGTACTCCGCTGATGGCATTCGATGAAGAGACATTCACCGATGTTGAAGCCATCATCCGTGAGTGGATGGAACGGGCAGTAGACCGCCGGGTTATCCTGGATGATTACACCGTGTCACTGCCAGACCCTGACAGCATTCCGGCATCCGTGCGCAAGTCCGGCATTGCGACATTTAACGACGTATATCAGGCAACGCTAAACTCCGCCATTGATGGCTGGGTTGTTCGCGGCACCTGGTCAATTGGGGGTATCTAATCGTGGCGATTTACGATCCGAATAAAGTTACCCTTTCCTGGGGTGGGGTTGCAGCTCGTGCAGTTGCTAACGGAGAAATGTTCAACTTCACATTTAACAATGACGTTTGGAATACTTATCCTTCCATTAAGTCTGGCGGCGCTTTCATTCGCTCTCTGGATGAGTCTGGTACATGTGTTGTTTCTCTGCAAGACGTCAGCCCAACCAAGGCAGCTTGGCAGGCATTGTACGCAGCAGGGACTCCATTGCCATTGCTTTTGCTGGACAGGAACAGCACAGGCGAAGTTGCAGGTGCAAAGGAAGCGATGCTAGCCCGTCCTCCGGCGCTCGTGAAAGCCCAGGAACTGACCATTGTCCAGTACACCTTTAAGTTCGTTAAGGGTTACATTATTCATACTGGGCAAGCTCTGGATTGATTAATAGGGCCATTAGTGGCCCTTTTCTTTGCGACTAAAGGCGGCGTGGTTTATAATTAAATAACAAAACACACCTCCGAGGTAAATATGCCAAAGTTAAAGCCATTCACATTCACGGTTGATTTTGTTAATAGCCTCCTGTCTTATGACGAAAACACTGGAGAATTTAAGTGGAAAGAAACGGGGCCAGGAAGGAAAAGCGAAGTGGCAGGAACTTACCATCCATGTGGATACAGGACGCTTAGAATTGGCGGAAGGCAATGCCTTGCTCACAGGGTTGCATGGTACATCATCACGGGTGAGCAGCCAGAAGAAATAGACCACATCAATGGGGTTCGTGATGACAACAGGTTTTCAAATCTCAGGGCTGCAAGCAGAAGTGAAAATCAATTCAATGTCCCGTCACTAAAGAACAATACATCAGGTGTTAAGGGGGTTTCATGGAACAAAGCGAAGAAAGCATGGGATGTGGAGGTGTGGGCCTATAAAAAGAAATACCGAGGTGGAAGATTCCGTGATTTTTCGCAGGCTGTTAGCGCTGTAATCTCTCTAAGGGAAAGGCTTCATCGTGAGTTTTGCAATCACGGTGATATAAAAAAATAGGGCTTCGGCCCCTTTTTTACGCATGTAATGGTTGACACAATAAATATGGAGTGTATATTTAGCTGCATGAGGCGGCGCGTGGCTGCATTGAACGAGGGCAAAACGATGAAAAAATTAGGACAACTCAACGCATCATCTTTAAAAGTCGGTGACTCAATTCGACTGGGTGGTTACGTGACAACAATCATTGGTGTTTCTCATAATGGTTCATATGTCAGTATCGAAACAAAAATGTTTGAAGTTGTAGATTTTTACCCGTGGGAGAAAGTCTCACTGTTTTACTAACCAATCAACCCAATATCGGGCTTACCACATCAACCACAGAGAGGAAATTGAAATGCCAAAGTACATAATTGTTTGGAATGAGCAAAAAAGAGAAGGAGTAATCTTCTCATCTGAAGGCTGTGAAGATGAAGCGATGGACGATGCTTACCACGCTGGCGGCGGGCCTGACATGTGTGGATGTGGTGTGTCGTCTCTTGCTGACTCATTCCGTGAAATTTATGGTGAGTGCCAGCTAAGTTTTATTCAGAATATCGAAATTGACTCGTCAAATGCAGAAAAAATAATTAAGGATGGAGAATAATGAGCAACATCTACTGCCGCGCCTGCGGCTCATCAATTCACGAATCTGCGACCGATTGCCCTAACTGCGGGGCTAAGCAAAACAACAGCAAGTTAAGCAAAACGGCGGCACTGTTATTCTGCTGGTTCCTCGGCCCGTTTGGTGGTCATAAGTATTACCTCGGTCGCCCACTGGCAGGCACTATCTATCTGCTGTTCTTTTGGACTTTAATTCCTGCGATTTTTTCACTCGTTGATTTGATTGTTCTCGCCTGCAAAAGCGAAGATGAGATTAACCGTAAGTATGGGGTGAAGTAATGAAACTAAAAATTAGCCGCATCATGCTTGAGTCATCGCATATCTTCCGCGCCAAAGCGGATATTCGTTACTATCTGAACGGCGTTTGCTTTATGCCCGGCGGTAAGCTGGCGGCGACAGATGGTCATCTCCTATTCATGGGTAGCCATGAAAACGAGTTGACTGAAAATGTAATTGTCTCAATTGAGAAGTCACCAGTTAAAAAGTATGACCATGCCATCTTCGACACTGAAACCGGGCTGGTTGAGTTTTTCGACTTCCTTGAGCAGCGCGTCGGTGTGGAACTATGTCAACTGGTTGATGGGCGTTACCCGGATGTTGATCGCATCATGCCAAAGGAAACTAATGCTGTTGACCGCATCGGCTTCAATGCTGGATACTTGGCTGATGTCGAGAAATGCGCGAAGCTGTTTAACCCAAAATGGGAAGGCGTGACATTTGAGCTGAACGGGAATACAAATGCTGCGGTGGCGACGGTTAAATCACCAACTGGCGAGACTGCAAAAATTATCGTTATGCCGATGAGGATTGAGTGATGGAGTGAATTAAGTGCAGTGATCGAATGCCAGAGCAATTTAAAGCAATTTTGGTATTCAATGATTATGGTGAATTTTGGTGCGGCGCTTATGATAGATACTGGGGTTTCTATTGCGATAGCGTGCTTGTCGAAGGAATTACCCAATGGATGCCACTCCCGCCACCACAACAGAATAAGCCCCTAACGGGGCTTTTTTCATTCCATTCACGCCGTGTTATAATTATGTCAACCAAACACGGAGACACAAAATGCAACTCAAAGACATCAAAGCAGGCGATCACACTTTCAGCGTAGTCATGCCAACCACCCGCGAAGGCTTCCGAATTCAGGCGAAACTGATGAACATTGCGGCGCTGACCTACCAGGGCAAACTGCAAGGTGATGAGCAATACGACCTGCTGGCATCCATGCTGAACGGCGCAGAAGTCGATAACCAGCCTCTTGATTTCGATAAATTCTTTGAAGGCAAGATTGACCTGGCTGATACCATGTTCTTCGCCTATGTGAAGGAGATGTACCCAAGTTTTTTGGGGAAGGCGACCGCTATGTTTCAACGCAAGATGGCGGAGAAATCCGGGTCGGCGGAAAGCTGATTTACACGCGTGACATTCAGCCGTCATACTCTGATGAGATGGCGGCGGTGATGCGCGTAGCCAAAGCATATAACGCAAGCCCGGATGACGTACTGAACAAATGGACGTACCATATGTTTCTGGACTGCTGCGAATCCCTTCATGTCGAAGCTGAGATTAATCGCAGAATCAACGAATCACTTTATGGGGCCGACTAATGGCATTTGTCACTGAGCTTTTGGGTTACATCGGCCTTGATGTTGATGATACCTCGTTTAATGAGGCTGAGCAGTCCATACAGGACGTTACTAAGGTAATGGCAGGCCTTATCACCATTGCTGCATCAGTGGCGACAGCGGTCACTGGCGCGGCTTATGCTATGGTAAGCAGCTACGCAGAAAGCGCGGCTCAGATAGAAAGGACAAGCCAGCGATTAAATATCAATGCCGAATCATTCCAGGCGCTGACATATGCCGCCAAGAGATTTGGGGTTGAGCAAGACCAGTTATCTGACGGTATGAAAGAGCTATCAATGCGCGCGGCTGAGTTCGCGTCGACCGGTGGTGGGTCGGCAAAAGATGCTCTCGCTCAGCTTGGAATAAGTCAGAGACAGGTTAAGGCATACGGGAATGATGTCAACGGTCTTTTCAATATCATCAGGGACCGTATATCTGAGATAAAAGACCAGGGGCAAAGGCAGTATCTATCTGATGCTCTGTTTGGTGGCGGGCTTGCAGACGTTGGCGGTGAATTTTTCTCGCAAACTGCCGCAAGCATTGCCGAACTTAAAAAACAGGCGATGGATATCGGGTACATAATCCCGGAATCGGAACTAAAAAAAGCCGACGAGTTCAATGCGTCCGTAATGCTTGCCAGCGACTCGATTAAAGGGATGTGGAATATCGTTGCAAGAAACCTCATCCCGATATTTAAGGAGATGACCGACAGGTTTAATGAGTTCATTAAGCTGCATGGGGATGATATCGTTGACGGGCTGACCGCTGCTATTAACGGACTCATCACCGCCATTAAATATCTCGGCGTTGCCGCAGCCATTGCCATGCCTTACCTGATTGGTTCAGCCGCCATCGCGTCATGGGCGAAGCTCATTGCTCTGACTAACGCCCTGACTGGTGCATTCCTCACCATGCGCACTGGCGCTCTACTGGCATGGGCTGCCGCTGCTGCTGGGCCTGTTCTTTTGGGCTTGGCTATCGGCCTTGCAATAATTGCCATACAGGATTTATACGGCTACTTCACCGGAAAGGAATCTATCACCGAGGCCATTGTTGAAAGTTTCAAAAAAATGGACCTCAGCGTAAGGGGCGTATGGGATGGGCTTGTAGATTACATCATCAAGGCCATAGGCAAGATAGATAAAGCCCTTTACAACGCCATGCCTGAATGGGTGCAGGAACTTATGAGGATTGTGTCTGGCGGGTCTTACAATCCAAACAGGGATTACAATACACAAAGTAACTTGCAGAGTGATATTCCTGGCCATGAGCGCATCCCTGGCGCTGTTGAGGTGGTAAAAGGCGCAAACAGGCAGTTAGATATCCCTGGAAATAATGTTATTGCTCCTCCGACAATGGCTCAGGGAATGGCACAAGCTAATTCCGGGCGAGGAAGTGTCATTACCACCAATAGCGGAAACACTACAGTAGGCGAGATTATTGTCAATGGCGCTGAAAACCCGGCCGCAACTGCACGGGCGATACGTGAGGAGCTAAGAAGAGACAACGCCTCCAGAACGAAAGGAACTGACACAGGGGTTAGATACTGATGCTTATCTTCGAACCAGGAAAACTTAGAAAGCTATTCGGTAGCGACTACAATCAGATTTCAGTCATCCCGATTGACGTGACTCAGGTTGAAACGCATACGTTTAACCACACTATCACTCGCAAGCCGGTTCAGGACGGAGCGACAATATCAGATAACATCCTGATTGAGCCAGATAGCGTAACCATTCAGGGAATCTTCACCGACCAGTCACTACTGAATAAGGGAATTGACCTTGTGCAATCGGCACTGGATGACGGATTCACCCCATCCACCATGAGCACATGGGAAGACAAGCTCGCCAAGCTGCATGAGATTCGCAAGATGCGCGAGCCGTTTACGCTGGTGACATCTCTCGGCACTTACAAGAGCATGTTCTTCGACGGTCCTATCACCGTCAATCGTGACCTGACGACCAGTGACGCGCTTTTCTTTACCGCCACGCTGACTGGCATCAACATCATCTCGGCGCGAACCACACAGGTTCCTGCCAGCGCAATGAGCGACAATAAAAACGGCGGGTCGAAAAAGATGGCTCCGAAAAAGGACGTTGGCAAGAAATCGAATACCGCAGGCCAGATTAACGCCGCCGGGAAGAATGTTAGCACTCCCACTCAGGAGCGATCAAAAACGTGGGCAGTTAGTATTCGTGACTGGTTAGTTAAATAGGATTAAAAAATGGACAACATTCTAATCCCAATTGAGCAGTACCCGGACCAGACTATGCGTATGGACCTGGACGGAAAACCAACAACCATTCGCCTGTACTGGTCTGATTTCGATGAAAGCACTTCAGCTCTCGCCGCCGATGATGACTGGATTCCAGATGGATGCTGGAATATGGATATCTCAAACGATGAATTTGAAGTGGCTGGCATCGTCATCACTGGCGGCTGCGACATCCTTGAGCCTCACGCTCAGGCATCGCTTGGTGGAATGTTTCTTGTCCCTGTAACGGCAGAGCAAAAAGAGTTAACTTTTGATTCCTTCGGCATTGACCATCTTCTGCTTTACGTTCCGATCGTCAATTATGATGAGTTCGTTGAAGGCATAGGGTATGCGCGATGAGATATTTTAAAGGTGAAGCGTATCTTGAGGTCATCTATGCTAATGAGGCTGTCGTTTATGACCAGAAGAATGACGCCGGGCGCATGTTGCAGGTGGATTTTGATATCAAGATGAGCCGCAGCAAGACGCCAAATCAGGGCGTCATTGCCATCTACAACCTGGCAGAAACCGACCGCAGGCGTATCGAGCGTGATGCTAAATCCGTTCGGCTTTACGCGGGTTACGATGGCGATAACAAGCTCATCTTTGTGGGTGATGTCGTATTCGTTTCGACGGTTAAAGATGGCGTTGACTGGAAAACCGAGATTAAAGCCGGTGATGGCTTCCGCTCATTCAGTCAGTCTATTACCAGCAGGAATTACGCAGCAGGAACGCCAATCAGGGCTATCGTTGAGCAGACCGCAAAGGATATGGGAATCGCACTTAAAGAGTCTGCCAACATCCTGAAAGGCTCGATTGATGGCTCTATCACCCTGCATGGCAAGTCGCAGCTAGCGCTTGACCAGGTTGTGCGCAACGCTGGTGGGCAGTGGTCAATTCAGGATAACGAATTGCAGGTCACGCCAATCACTAAGCCAATTGATGGAGAGGCTATCGTACTGGATTCATCATCCGGTTTACTGGAATCGCCATCGGTATCGGAGAAGGGTGTAAACATTCGTTGCCAGCTTCACCCGGATTTGAGGCCGGGAAAGGTGGTTAAACTTGAATCTTCCTCATGGTCCGTTGATTCCGGTGGGACTGGCGTAATGGATGGTTCGCAGACGACAAAGAGCAGCAATGGCGGCTCTGACTCCAGGGCGCAAAAGGAAAAGACCTACCCTGTCGAGCGCGGAAAAGATTATAATGGATTCTATATCTGCCAGTCAGTGCAATTCGTTGGCAATAACGCTGGCGGCCCATTTGAATGCAGGCTTGAAACGATAGAGTTCCCAAATGCAACTTGATACCTCAATGCACGAGATGGAGAGTGATGAGTCTCTCCTGTACTCAATGGACCAGAACTCACTCTCCCTGCGCACTATGATGCTGGCTGAGTGCGTATCATTTGATGCGGTGCGAAACTGCGTCACTGTCCAGCCATTACTACAGACCAACATTGATGGTAATGTCAGCAACATTCCGCCAATAAAAGATGTGCCGGTTGGATTCTATCAGGCTGGCGGCTTCGTGATAACCCACAAGCCTTCCGCTGGTGATGTCTGTATGCTGCTGATAAGCGACCGCAACATTACGGGATGGAAGTTAACCGGCGGCATCGTTGACCCTAAAAGCCCCCAGCACCATAATATGAATGATGCCGTGGCCTACTTCGGTCTGAATGCGTTTCCTGATGCTGTAGGAGGGGTGCAGGATGGTATTGATGTGCGCTCGCTTGATGGCTCAGTAAGCCTGCACGTAAACGCGTCATCCGTCACGGCAAAGGTTGGTGGTTCCACCCACACCCTGACGGCATCCAATTACTCGCTGTCGGTTGGCGGGGCTAACACCATGACAGCAACATCTTCAGGCGTGAATTTCGGCGTACCTGTCACCATGCCAAATGGCGCGACGATTAACGGTATTTCGTTCAATACCCACAAACATACTGGCGTAGAGACCGGGAACGGAACATCAGGAGGCCCGACTTCATGAGAAGCGATTTATCACTTGATAGCAATTCATGGGACCTGGTCATTACCGATGATATCGGCATCGTTGAAAATGCCGCTATGACGTCTCAGGATAGTAAGTTCTCACTCCAGCTTATTCAGGGCGAAGTTTTCGACGACAACCGAATTGGAATGCCGTGGCTTACCGACATGGTAAGCCCACAGGTAAGCATTGCTGCCAAGAAGCAGATTATCCGCGATGTGATTATGAGCACCCCTGGGGCTATTGAGCTGACCAATATTGAGATTGCAGTCGATACTGATTCATCCATTGCCACCTGCGAATTTGAAGGCATCACTGATAATGGTGAGATTTTCGGCTCATCACTCTGAGCATGATATAATGATTAAAAATTACCGGGGGATGTATGGCAACAACTATTGATGAGACTGGCTTCCAGCGAGACAGGTATCAGGATGTGCGCGAGGAAAACGCTCAGCGCTGGAATGACTCATTCCCTGACATGGACACCAGTACACCGCGCGTAGCTGGTCGCATCATCTCTATCCAGTCGGCAATCCATGACAACCTGAACGCGAAGGCTGAGTATATCCTTAACTCATTCAGCCCGTTCACGGCTATCGGTGCGCAGCTATCAAGCCTTGCACCATTGATGAACAAGCGTCGTCTGCCACGTATCTACAGCCAAGTAACGCTGCAATTCAATGCTGATAACAACGGCGCTACTGTTCCTGATGGAACCATAGTTTCGTCATCACTGGATAAAACAAAAAAATTCGCCACAAATCAGGATTTGGTTATTGCTCCAAACGGTAGCGGCGTGGTTCTTGCCGAGGCAATTGAGGCCAGCAACTTCAAGCCAATAGCAGGGACAATGACGGTTCTTGAGTCTGGTGTGTATGGCATTTCATCCGTAACAAACCCAAATGATGGGACTCTGGGTCGTGCTCGTGAGACTGACGCACAGTTGCGTTTCCGTATGCTGCAAACATCATCTGCGGCAAGCGGCACACCTGAAGGGATTTACACTGTGGTAAGTCAGGTTGATGGCGTCACATACGCATCATTGCTTGAGAACTTCACCGACACAACTAACGCCGCTGGGATGCCGCCACACTCAATAATGCCGGTAGTTGATGGTGGTGATGATAATGAGGTAGCGCTTGCCATTCTTGAGACCCGCGCCGCTGGAGTCCAGTTTACCACCTCTGCGAACATCCCGGCGGCAACATGGGAAAGCGTATCCGTGATTAATCCGGCAAATGGTCAGCCTGTGATTGTCTGGTTCGTAAGGCCAACAAACACCACAGCAGACATCGCCATTGATATAAGCACTGATGCAAACTTCCCCACCGATGGGCAGCAACTTATCAAGGATGAGGTGGTCAGCTTCGTTAACTCATGGTCAATTGGCAAGGTGCTTTATGCCAGCCGACTTTATACGCCTGTCAACCTTGTCGCCGGGGTTGACATAAACTCGGTAACGATTAATGGGTCAGACCGCGTTAGCCTGACGGCATATCAGCGACTGAATATTACTGACGCAAACATCACCATTACGGTGACGCCATGAGCACGTTTTATCAGAAATATTCCCACGAGCTGATTGTTAACCAGCTACGTGATGCGCCTAACTATGTTGAAGTCATCCGCCTCCTTGCTGAGGATTTCGACGCAGTCAGCGACATATACGACTACATCGCGCAAAACATTAACATCATGAATGCTAATGGGGTTTGGCTTGATTTGATTGGCGATATAGTCGGTGTTAGTCGTGTTTTTGATAAAGAGATACAGCCGACTTATTTTGGATTCTCAGACCAGACAAATGTCACAGGATTTGGTCAGGCTAGATTCAGAGAGCCAAATGATAAAACAGCCGCTTCATCAATCCTTAATGATGATGATTACCGCGTTGTTATCATTGGCCAGATAGCCAGAAACTATGGTGATGTATCAGAGGTTGGTGTCGCAACGTCAGTATTGAATATGACTCAGGCAGAACGGGTTCTTATTTATCAGGGAAGCCCAGCAGAGTTCAACATCTATATCATCGGCCTGGTTAGTGATAACATTAAGTCCATACTGAACGGATCTGATATCATACCCAGAGCTGCTGGTGTAAAGGTTAATTTGTTCTTTAGTGGTGACGGCGACATATTCGGATTCGCAGACCAGCCAGGAATGAAAGGCTTTGGGGTTGGGCATTTTATTAACTAAGAGGTGACAGCATGGTTCTGCCAGCAGACTTCAGTAAGATTTATGGATCAACAGCTACTGGCGGATTGACGCCAATCAGTGATGTTAACTATGCAAAGGGTTGGGAATTTGTGGGGGCAAACCCTCCAACTAAAAATGACTTCAGCTATCTGCAAAATTTATCAGACCAGAAGTCTAAATGGCTATATGACAACAACTTAGGAAGGCTGATTGCAGTTAAGACTTTCAATTCATCAGGAACATACACGCCAACAGCAGGAACAAAATCAATACTCGTTCAGGTTCAGGGGGGAGGGGGAGCCGGAGGCAATGCAACTTCAGGTACAGGAACCTCAGCTACGGTAGGTACTGGTGGTGGGGCTGGAGGGTTCGCAGTGTCTTATTTAACGACTGTTCCATCAAGCGCATCCGTGGTAGTTGGATCGGGAGGCGTGTCATCATCCGGAGGAAATTCATCTTTTGATGGAACCATAATCGCTAATGGCGGCGCAGTAGGAGCGAACAACGCTATATCTGGTGGAGCTTCGTTTACTGGTCACGCAAGAAGTGGGATTGGCGGTACTGCAACAGGCGGAAATTTATATAACTCAAAAGGTGGGGCTGGGTCGCCTGCAATCATAACCCAAGGAATACCGTCTGGTGGAAATGGCGGCGCATCTCAGCTATCTGGTAGTGAACTAGGGGGTGGGGCATCTGGTGCTGCTGGTAGTACCGGACTACTGGGGGCTGGTGGGTCAGGTGCATCTCAACCTACCGGTGTCGGCGGGTTTGGTGGTGGTGCTGGTGGTGCTGGCCTTGTGATTGTGTGGGAGTATTCATGATGAATTACGCTTTGGTTATTAATGGCATCGTTGAAAACACTTTCATTTGTGATAATGATGAAAGTGCTGTATCTATTTATCCCAATGATATTGTTATTAATGTAGATGGAAAGTCAGTTGGTATTGGCTGGATATATGACGGTGATTCTTTCCATTCACCAGATGAGCAACCCATTGACCATGATGAGGGGTATCTATCCAGACGCAATGACCTTGCATATCGGCTTAAAGTTGATGTTGAAAGGCTCAATTTGGCATACCTGTCTGCTATCGTCGTTGACGGTTCATCTGAAGCTGGTAAAGTTGTCAAGATTCGTGATGAACTAACCGCACGCAAACAGCAATACAAAGATGATATTGCCGCGTTAGACTATGAATATGGTGTATAAAATGGCTGAAGAAAAAACCGAAATTAATGAACAGGCATCAACGATGGAAACTAAATTTTGCCCAATATGTGGTGATACCATGCATGAAACTGCTATACGTGGGAAGCCTTACTGGGAGTGCGATGATCCTGATTGTGGGTTCGCTGAACCGAGATTTTTATAAAAAAATGGGGCCGCATGGCCCCTTAATTATGCTTTGAATTGCTCGCCAAACTTAAACCCAAGCCGCTCCAGTTTCGCATCCATCTCCATGATGAATTGCGGAATGGCGTCGTCGAATTTCTTCATGAACAGGTCTGAGCGCTCGACTGTGGTCATGAAGAAGTTATGCTTCAACATGCGCGGGTCGAATGAAACGAAGTCTACCGACTCCGTGCCGCACACCCACATCTGAAACTGCACCTGCTCCTGGTACTCTTTCTTGATTCTACCATCTACAATGGCCTCGATGTGATATCGGGTATTCCACGGAGCCTTGCACTCAATGGTTTTCTTTTCCGTTACGCCGTCTGGGGAGCATCCGCATCGCATGGTTTCATCACGGTAAACGAAAGGTATCTGGTTTACTATTTCACCGGTAGCAAACGAATACGACTCTATTGCGAACGGCTCGTTATCAATGCCATGCTGCAATGCCTTGGCGCTAACAGGCTCCCCAGGCGACCCAGTGGCAATCTCGGCAATCAATTCAGCCATTGCGCCATCACGGGTTATGCTTCCTGTCTTTTCAAGCACGCCTGATATGCTGGATGCTGTGATTACACCCAGGCGCATTTTGTGCCATGGGAAAGACCTTTGCTCAACCGCAACGCAGTCGAATCCGAATGTGTCATTGAATGCAGACAGGCGCGTGCGTAGTTCGTCGATTAACATCAGAACACCTCCTTATTGGCATGTTGCTCTGCGACCTTATCAGCGATTGACTGAATGGTGCTGATAGCCTTAATGGCCTCCTCCTCTGTCAATTCCTCAATCGACTCGATAACGCGCTTGGCGATGCTTCCAGAGAAGTATTTAAGGAACGCATCTTCCGGGCGGCTGATAAACTCCAGACCTTCACGGATTGCCTTCACCTGCTCATCGGTTGCCGGGTTTATTGCCTTCTCACGCACTGGCGCACGCTCACGAGAAAAATCAATGCCCTCTCCTTGTCGGTTAAGCATGTCGATAGCTGCATCAAGGCGAGTTGAACGGGGCCATGATTTCGCGGCCCGCTTGATAACGGTCTTTTTAGCCATCTCTCCGAAGTCGGTTGCCCACGGAGAAGATTGCCCCTTAGCTGACTGCGACCGACCCTTAATGCGATTGATTTCGTCAGCACTCATCTCTTCTGTCATGAATGACCCGTCAGCGAGTTTTGCCACACAATATGCGCCAACCATGTCGCCACGCTTTCCGAATGCGCTGTAGGTGTGCTCAGGCGCTGAATCAATGCCTGTGTTCACGTAATTGTCATTAGCGTAAACCAGTTTTGCCTTTGACCAGAGAACTGCGCCTGACTGCTGCGCGATGGACTGCAATCCCTGATATGAAATGTCCAGGCAAATAGCCCCGCCGCGAGGAACAAGATACGCCTCTTTAGCGGCAGGGTTGAGGCTGACGCCCATTGATGCAACGTTCAGGATTGCATTTCGGAATGACTCCTGGTTTTTCATCGCCGTGGTGAGGGTGAAGTTATTCGCTTGCAGGCACTGCAAAGCAAACTGAGTTTCTCGCGCAAAGTTAATCCGGTCATCTGAAAGCACTGCCTGAAACTGTTGCTCCTGTGCCATCAGGAATTGCTGTGCCGGTACGAGCGCTGGAAGTAGGGTTGTGGTCATTACTTAATCCTCATTGCTGATTGTTTCATCTTAGCTTCGCGGCGGGCATTCTTCAGGCAGAAGTCGAAAGCCTTTCCATTCGGGAAGTCTGACTTTCTAAGATACAAATCCAGAGCCGCGTCTGCGCCGACCTCCGCCGCCTCACGGCTGAAACCCTCGCTGATTAAAATCTTCTTGATGTTGCTCTGGATAAATTCTTCTCTGTTCATTTCTGTTCTCCCGTCCATATTGAGTCAACCATAATCAAAAGTGGCGAGATAGTCAACCCATGCCAGCTCAAAAGCTGATGCGCCGTAGCACAATGCTGCAAACTTCCCTTGCTCATGGGACAGCCTCAGAAAATCTCGCTGCTCCTTGCTGACAGATGACTTCGCCTTGATAACGCGCTTCATCTCAAATGCCCCGCCATAGCCCCACAGCGTGACGATATCGCTCACCCCTGACGTTACCCCTTGCTGTTGGAGTGATGCCCTATGCTGAGGCTTAGAATCGCTCTCGTTTGGCACATGGAAAGTCAGCTTTCTGGCCTCCGGGTAAAACTCCTTCAGCCATGCCATTGCATCAATCTGCTCCGACACCTCAAGGCGGCAATCACCCTTTGCCGCATCATCCCAGTAAATCCAGTATCCGTCTGCATGCTGTTTTTTGGCTATCATGCGAATTTGCGTCTCCCTACGACATACTTGCTATTGCCGTTAATGCGGTATGCGATAGCCTTCGGTGTCATGAATGCGCCAGCCATCTTCACAATCTGCTCGGCTGTTTTCATTGATGCTACCCTGCCACGCCATCCAGGTTGAACGTACACATCGACAAATTCCTTTTTCAGGATGCGTTTCGACAGCTCGCCACCCATCGGGAAAATAAGATACGGCTGATGCTCATCGCCATGCAGCGTGAAGCGAACCATCAGCGCGCCGCTTTTGGTGTTCAGCACGTCCATTTTCTGAACCGGAACTAATTCCTCATCCGAATACGGATGATGCAGCAGCGCCTTATTTGAGTCGCGCAATTCACGCCTGCATGAGGTGTTTCGGCATTCGGTAGCCGCGATGTCATTTTCAGTCTGGCAGTCAGGGCAAATCTGTGACGTCCAGAAGAAGCCGCAGCGCTTGTCTGGCTCTGCTTCATCTTTAGCCCGGCACCGTCGCGCCGCCTTGCTGTTCATCTCCTGGCAGCGCGGGCATGGCTTATCCTGACCTAATGATTTATCTCGCTGAGCAAGCGCCTCGCCAGTAGTCGGGTCGTCCAGCAAATGCCCAAGCCGGTCGAATACCCCGGCATAGTCCAGCACCAGATAATTCTCCTTGTGGAATCCAGCCTCTTTCATCCACTGCTCCAGCAGTCGAGCGCCGCGCCCCATAGACTGAATCAGCAACACCAGTGAACCAATCGGGCGCAGGTATACCACCACGTCAATCAGTGGCGAGTTAAAGCCTGTAGTCAGCACCGACACGTTTATCAGCCAGTCGAGCTTTCCTTCTTTCGACAGCTTGATAACGCGGTCTTTCTCCGCCTCGCTGGAATCGTCAGTGACAAGGCCAATCTTTGACTTGTCGATGCCCAGTGCGATCAGGATGCGCCGAATTTCCCTGGCGTGTCTCTTGGTGGACGCAAATACTATCCTCTGGTTCCGGTCTTTGGTCTTCTCAATAACCTGCATCAGAATGTTAACCAGCTTCTTCTTGCCAGCGTCGGACATGGCGATTTCGTTGAGCTCTTTCTCGCTGAACTCCCATGACCCGCTGCGAGTATTTACGCTGGAGAAGTCCAGAGAGTCATCGTCAGCATCCGGGAACCCATAGACGGGAACCGAAAGGAACCCCATCTCGGTCAGTCTGTCCACCCCGATATCGTAGACTACCTCATCCCAGAAACTGAATGTGGTGAGATGGGCTGTGCCACGGAAAGGCGACCCGGTAACGCCAACGATATGCAGCAAGCGACCGGCTTTCTTTGCTATCCCATCCAGATGATTGATGATGCGCATGAATTGCGTGTCTTCATTTTCGATATCCACCTGATGTGATTCGTCGATTAACAACAGGTCTACCGGCTTATTGAAGTCAGCAAGGCCATTAACAATCGTGCCCTCTGTGCCTACTGTAACCTGATATACCTGGCGCTTATTGAACTTTGCGGCGTACATTCCCGCCGGGACTCCAAAGTCATAGAACTCACGATAGGTCTGTTCAGCAAGGATTGGCTGGCGGGCAATCTGCATCACGCGACCGCCACGCTCATGGACGTGCTGCGCGATGATTGCCATCATGATGGTTTTACCCGCCCCTGCTGCGGCATCAATCAGAATGCGACTTGCTACACCCTTCTTCGAGTTTTCCCGGATGCGGTGAATCACCGCCTCCTTTGCTTCAGTCTGGTAGAATCGTGGCTGCTTCATAGGTCAAGCCATCCTGATTTTATAGCTATGCATGCGCAGCAAAAGCCAATCAGGAACGCCCCGAGAGAAATGCTAACCCTGTCCTTGCTTATAATGCCACCAGTCATATTCACCAATCCTGCCATCAGGCAGATTATGTATGTAGCCATGCTATTGCTCCTGTTGTTTATTGTGTAAACCTTATCACTTCATTGAATAATGTCAACCACCATCACCAGGTGTAATTATCATCTTCTCGGTCGGCAACCGTCAGCGCCTTGCGGTTGAAAATGGTGTCCTCGCGCAGGATTCCATCATTGAGCATATCTTCAATGATATCCTTGGCCTTACCGTAGTTAGGGCAAATCTCTTTCCCCGGCCCAGATATAAACCCGTTGATAAACTCGCTGGTGCTGATGGCGCGAGTATTGCTTCTGATACATTCAATGATGAGCGACTTAACTCGCGTCGTGTCCACATGGAAGCGCTTGGCGATAGCGCCATTCCCAATCGTCTCTGGTGGGTCAATCGTCAACATGTCGCCAGCGTCACTTCGCTTGAGCCATACCGGTCCATCCCATCCCTTAAAGTTGTTATGCTTCGGCATGGTCAGGCGGATGACATCATCATCACCCGGCTCTGCCTTCTCACCCTTCAGTTGCGACATGGTTGCAAGCGCCAGATGACAACGTGCCCCGTCCACCAGCGCAGAAGCCCCGCGCGAGCCTCCTGGGTCGGTCTTTGACGAGTGGTGTACCATCAGCACTGCTGAGCCAGATAAATCAACCACGCGCCGTACAGCGTTGATAAACACGTTCGCCTCGTTGTTACTGTTCTCCTCCCCGCTGGCGAATTTGTTCATCGGGTCGAGAATGGCCAGGCGGCAGTTACACGCTTTGAGTGATGCAGCCAGATTTCGGATAACCCCGGTCTGCTCCAGGTCGCCACCACGTTCGCGCTTAATCAGGCGGATATCCTTATCACGCAAAGGCACGAACAGGATTGAGGAAAGAATCTGCGCCTTCTCATCACGGCTCATGCCAGCCGCCTTAATCAGCTTGTCCAGGCGATGACGGTAATCATCAATGCTGTCCTCACCAATCAGGAAGACAACTACCCCCTGCTCCACGGGAGAGAGGAAATTGTATTTCCCGACAAATGCGGGACGCCCGAGCGCGACAGAAATGCCAAGCTTGATGGTGAGCCAGGATTTACCCGTACCGCCAGCGCCAGTAAGAAGAGTAATGTCTTTGTGCTTAATGCATTCATTGAAAATCTTCTCGATAAGGGAATAGTCTTCATCAATGGTCTCCATCTGCGAGGCGATCACATCGGTGGGATTAAACAGCATACGACCTGATGATATCTGGTCGATGCCTGCGGTAATGTCACTTGCTTCTGCCAGACGAATGGCAAGGGAGCGTCCATCCTCTTTGGTGATGATTTCACGGGCGGCATTCATCCGGCGCAGAACCTCACGCGCATTTGAGCGCTCAACCACGATATCGGCATAGGCACTGATGTTTGCCGCGCTCGGAGTTCCTTTGGCAATTTCTGCCAGATATGCGAATCCGCCAACCTTTTCACCCATGCCCTTGCTTTCGATAATGTCGAACAGGGTAATCACATCCACCGATTTTGCCTTGTCGGTCATCGCACAGATTTCACGCCAGATGATGCGGTGTGGCGCGGCATAGAAATCTGATTCGCGCACGTTCTGAAACACGTAATCGGTGCGCTCACGAAAATCTGCATCGAATCCGAGTATCAGGACGCCGCCGATAAGTGACTGCTCAGCCGCCAGGTTAACGAGGCTGTTTGTTTGTTCTTCTGCCATGCTGATTTATTCCAGGTGAGGGGCGGATATCATCCCGCCCCATAAGTGCGTGGTCAACCTTTGTTGGCCTCAAATACTGCACGGGCAAATCCGCGCGGCGTCAGGCTGCGTAGCTGTTTGGTTTTCTCTGACTTACCACCAAGATAAGCCCATCCCCAGAATTTTCCGATGTGCGGAACCGGTTTCTTTTCCGGCATAACAAAACCATTACCAGTCCATAGGCAAGTTTTCTTAGTGTACGCGTCACGCGCTGGCATACGAGGGTGGAAACTTTCTTCCAAACCCGTCATATAACCGCCGTATTCGAATGGGTGAAAATAGTGGTCAGGCTTCCGCCACAAAGTAGACACCTTTCCTACCGGGTTTTCCACCATCCATGCAGCGCCAAACTCCTCAGCCATTCTCCCCACCATCTGCGCATGTTCCACTGAATCCAGTGACGTATGCCCTTCATGCTTTGCGCCCGACACTGCTAAATCCGTGCAATCAGGGAACGCGAAAATCATCTGCGGCTTGGGGATACCGGTAAGCTCTGGCTTATATGGGAAATTCTTGCTAATCCAGCAATTCACGTATCGCAGATTTTCATGCTCCATTTTGACGTGATAAGCACCGTGATTACCCTCGTCAGAATTAAAGCAATAAACTGTGTGCGCTGCCTCAGCCCACGGAAGACCCATAATTCCAGAGCCATCGAAAAGTGACCAGATAATCATAATGATGACTCCACAACACCCATAACCTGCGCTGCCGCATTAAATGCAATCCGCCAGGCTTCATACTCGCCGTAGCGGTGAGTGGTCATGCGGTCTTTGCAGTACCGGCGATTAAGATACTGCCCGTCCCAGTTCCAGATGATGAGAATCTGGTTATGCCCTGCATTGCGGATGATGATGTCAGCCTTTGGGTTAGCTGACTGAGCCATGTTGATGATTGAGAAGATGTTCATGATTTCACCTTTAGTCCACAGCTCGCCAGAGATTCATGAACCATGTCGCAGCTATAAACTTCACAGAATAAATTTGCCGGGTCTTCCATTGATGGCAATTCAACCTCAATCTCCGCGCGGCTGGCCTGCCATGCAGACCACATGTAGTTATAGATTTGGACTGAGTAACCGCCGCCAGATGTTCTCTGTTTTTTCAGGTATCCCCACGGCAAAGCACCAACATCTTCAGCCCACTCCTCAAACTGCTCTCTGCTGCTTTTCATATCAATTTCTCCGTACCTTGCAAACCCACTGGCCCATCGCCTTTTCGCAGGTCGCCTTACCTTCGTATACTGCGATTGCGCCACTTACTTTGATTTCGTGCTTTTGCTCTGGCGTTACCCAGAAGAAGGTGCTAATGGAGATAAGCGCACCAATGATGATTCCTGCCGCAAAATCCTTCATAATTTCACCACCTCCATCCCGTTAGTCATCTTTGGAAACCACGCCTCAAACTGCTTCGGCGACCCCTCCTGCTCTGATGTTTTTACTTTCACGATTTACTCCCATCAACGTACTGTTTGATAAATAACTCCAGCTCACCATCGGTAGTTTTCTGGCTATTTAGCCATGACCTGTCTGCGCTGAATTTACCTCGCTTTCTTTCGTGTATCAGGTTTCCAGTATCACGAATGGTTTCAGGGAATCCCTGCATGAAAATCGACGGCAGAAACATGAAGGTAATAAGCAAAAACTTCATCCACGTAGAGCAGAAGTATTGCGCCTCAAAAATATTGGTCTCTGGATGCCAGTAATACTCAATCTTCGCTCCGAACCTCTGTTTTCTGTTCGGTAGCATTTTGTTGTGCTGTTTGCGTGTGACAGGTATTCGAATGAATCCTTTCTCGCAAGGGTTTATGTATTTATACGCCATGAATCACCTCTATCCTCAAATGTCCCGCGCTGCGTCATCCTGGAACTCCTTCATGTTCTGCTGCATAACACGAATGCCATTCATCGTGCCCTCATAATACGAAAGGCTGATGAGGCTGCGAACTGCTGAGCGAGCCATTGTTTCCTCAAAACCAGACATTCCCTCCCAGTCAATCCACGGTGAGATGTTGGTAATGAACTCATCCATAAGACGCTGCTGGATTTTTTCGTACTCTTTCATTGATGCTTCGGTTAATTCGGTCATTTCCATTCCTCATTGATGTTATTCATTGTCAGCGGCCTCCATCCGGCAGCCATCGCAATCTCAATTGCTTCGGAAAGCGTTGGGGCCTCAATCGGGTCCCCAACCTCATCGTCATCAAATGTGCGCTGAATCTGGTATCCAGAAACAACATACAGAACCTCAACTGCACCATGCAGAGTATGCATGCTTTCAAGCCATTCTATTTTGTCCATCATTTGCTCCTGTTGTTTCACCCAAATCTACCCGCCTGATGTGATTATGTCAACCACGAATTTAATCTTTTGTCTTTGCATCTCATCTATTGACTTTATAAAAATAATATGATAATCTCAAACCCTGCTTTACGGGACAGGGTGGAGGCGAGGGACTCGATGACTCTCACCCACACCCCCACGCAGAGCAGTGATTGAGAATCATCAATATAATATTGACACCTTCCTTTTTACCCATTAAATTCTCCTCATGCATGACACTAAGGAGATAACTATGAAACGCAAACCAACCCCACACTACGCAAACCTGGCCCTTCATGTTGAAAAGCTGATTGAGCAGGTAAAGTCACTCACCACTGAACTGAAATCCGTTAAGGCAGAAGTCAGATCGCTTCGCTCAGAAGTAAAAGGCCGCAAGGAATCCGCCGAGGTGGATAACCAGGCATTCATTGCAGCAGCTACCGAAATCGACCCGGATTTAATCCCGGCCATCGACCTGGTGAAGAAATACGGATTCCGCGACTGGCGAACCGTCGTTAACATCCTGCGCAATGTTGAAATGGCTGTGGATGTCACAACCGATGAGGGACTGCGAACCTTCACGCATAAGGTTAATGGCGACTTCTGGCTGAAAGAGGTAGTTAATAACGCACAGTACCGCGACAATGACGGAAGGCTTGAATGCAAAGAAGCATCAGAATCCGGCAAGAAGATGGGAACCTTTGCCATCCCACGAAACTGGGTGCGTAGTGAAATCAAATCGTACCGAGGTTGACACTGTTTCATTGCGGGGCGATAATATGGGAAACAACGGAAAGGATGAATGATGAAACAATTTACCCCGCGCGACTTTATCCGCAACGGCATGAAAGAAGCGATGGATGCTGCGGCTAATGGCGAGGATGTATTCATTACTCCAGGCCGCAGTAAAAGTTTTAACACACCAAACCCACGCGCTATCCATAGCTACGGCGAGAAAGTCGCTCGCTCCCGGTTTAAGCTGGTGCTGGTGAAGGGAGATTGACATGTCAGAGGCAGACAACAACCTGCCTTTCTTCACGCCTGAGCTTGAGGAAATGGCGGCTGAGTTAAGTAAAGAACATTTGACTTTTGCAAACCACTATATACCAAATGGCAACGCAACTCAGGCTTACCTGCACGCTTATGGCGATTCGATGGAGTATCGTTCCGCTGTCGTTGCTGGCTCAAAATTGTTAACCCACCCCAAAGTCGGCCCCTACGTCCGCGAAGCCCGCCGCCTCATTGCCAAATCCAAACTCATGAGCCTGGACGAAATTGCATCCCGGATTCAGGCACAGGCATTCGCTGACGTGACTCAATTCATCGGATGGGAAAAACGCCCGATGGTGAATGATGATGGTGAGGTTATTGGTGAGATGGCTGTGCCAGTCGTGAAGATGAACTCTGACGAAGTTCCCGAAGAGATTCGCGGACTCATCAAGGGAATCACCTTCACGAAGATGGGGCCGAAGTTCGAGATGGCCGACCAGCAGAAAGCGCAGGACATGCTCATCAAGATGCTGGGCGGATACAAAGAGACCGTTAACCATGTGTCTGAGGATGGTTCCATGACTCCTCACGCACCAGTATATAAAATCGCTGATGAGTGAAACCTGTGAAATCTTCCGCGCCTACCGTGACTATTTGCAGCCAGCCAGATTCAAGGTTGCATATGGTGGGCGTGGCTCTGCAAAAACCCGCACATTCATAACCATCCTCCTGAATAACGTCATCTGGCATGGATGGCGTCTTGTCTGCTTCCGTGAAATCATGAAATCCATCGAGGACTCCGTTTATCAGGAGTTTATCGAGGAGATTGAGCGACGCAACCTTCACGACATGGTTGAAGTCCTGAAAACTGAAATCAGGGTAAAACGCGGAACGGGCATCATTAAATTTGACGGCCTGCATCGCAATCAGCAAAAGGTTAAAGGTTACGCCGGTTTCGACGCTGCATGGGTGGAGGAGGCCGCGAAGGTAACAAAGGATTCGTGGAAGCTGCTAATCCCTACGCTGCGTAAAAGTGGCTCAGAGATATGGGTGAGCTTTAACCCCGAGTCACCGCTGGACGACACCTATCAGCGATTCGTGACCAACCGCAAATACCCGGACGCCATCAAAGGCCGCCCATACTGCATCGTCCGCTGCATAAACTATGACGCTAACCCGAGATTCCCTGAAGAATTGCGCATCGACATGGAGCTGATGAAGAATGATGACCCTGAGCTTTACCAGCACGTCTATCTGGGGATGCCGGTTGCTAACTCCGCACTCTCCATTATCAAGCCATCATGGATAGAGGCGGCAATCGACGCACACCTTAAGCTGGGGATATCACGCACCGGAAACAGGTTCTGCGGACTTGACCCAATGGATGAGGGTGAGGACTTTAACGCCAGGTGCTATCGTGATGGGCAGATTGTCTATCAGTTAGACGAATGGAAAGACCGCGACCCGGTAGCTGTAGGTCAGCGAGTTTATGCTGAGGCAATCACCGATAAGATAAGCAATGTCATCTACGACAACATCGGCGTAGGCGCTGGCGTTAAGGGCAAATTCCGCGAGATTGAGATTGAGATGAGGGCGCAGGGCAGGCATATGGACATCGTGCCATTCACTGAATTCACAGCGAGCGAATCGCCATGCAATCCAGATTCTGAGTATATGCCTGGCAGAACGAACGGGCAGCACTTCCTGAACATGAAGGCGATGGGCTGGTGGTATTTGCGCGACCGGTTCCACAATACCTACAAGGCGGTCGTGGAAGGAAAGGAAGTGGATATGGAGAAAGTAATCAGCATTGATTCATCTTGCATCGCGCCTGAATTGCTGACAAAGTTGAAGGGCGAGCTTTCTGCACCAAACCGGGAATACTCCAACGGCAAGATTAAGGTCGAAAGCAAAGAGTCACTCAAGAAGCGCGGAATCCCCTCCCACAACCTTGCCGACTCTCTTGTTTGTGCGTTCTCACCTCAGCTCAATACCGGATACAACCTTTCCGCATGGTAAAAGAAAAGCCCCGAAAGGGGCTTAATTTATAGTCTTCTCGGAGGTGGGTTAAACTGCGTTTTTATATCAACAGAATCATAACCGGCCTTCACTGATTTAGCACATGCCACTAGCTCATCAGGCGTTATCCCCTCGTTAATCATCAGCGTTTGCAGCCTTGCTGATATAGCAAGAAGCTTGATGGTTTGTTTCTTATGGCTGGGTATTAGTCTCGGTGGTAGTGGCATCATCTCACCTCCACTTCCGGTAACTCGCCCCGGCCATAAAACCAAAGCACTCGCTTCATCGCAGGACTCTGCCTGCAGGACTCAAATACAGTATTGTCCTCGCGTTTAATCTTGCGAGGTTTGACTTTAACCTCCAGGCCGAGATAATCAATCATTTCGGCGGTAACGCGGAACGAGTCCAGTAACTTCTTAGTTGGATAGTAGGCATTACACTTGAATCCAGGCCGGCCTTTGTTCTCAACCCTCCTTGTCGTGAATAACCCCTGGTCAACAATTCCGTGCATCGCGGTCGCCATAGTTGACCTTGCTGTCTTGGCCCATATCATCATCTGAGCCTCTGCCAGACTAACTCCCGGCTTCAGAATGACGATGGCCTTGATGATGTCGCGCAGTGTGATTTCTTCGTTCATTTAATAGACCTCTCTTGTCGTTTCACTTCCATAATCACTATCAGGGTAGAAACCAAAATCATCATTATTCCAAAAATAAGGCCGCCACCATCACCTTTTGAGCCGTCAGATGTAGATATCATCAGGACCGCAAGGAAGTTAATAATCCAGTGCATAGCTATCATCACTTCACCTCCTGCTGTGGTGCTGCTGCCAGTAACGCTGCCCATATATCACTCATGCATCTTGTTTCGTGATATGCCTCCCATGCTGCGTCATCCATTGCACAGGTAATCTCCTTCGGAACCAGTACGTAACCATTCGGCATCACCGGAGAGTTGCCAGCCACCATTTTGTTGCCATCACCAGAATGGTCAACCATGTCGAGCTTGTCCTCGGGATGGTTCTCTCCCTCATGCATGAGGGTAACATCGGCTTTACCCTGAAGCATGGCGGACTGATATCGCTCCAGCTTCACATATTCCTGAACTTTCCAACCCATATCAGCACAGTATTTTGCTTCTGCCGCATCCGTCGTGAACGTTGTTGAGCGTCCGCCAGGCACAGTAACTTCGTACAGGTCTGCAACTGGCTTAATCTGAGTTACATGCTCATTGGTTGACTGTTGCTTGATTTCACAACCAACAACCGCATCAGCACTGGGATGGTTGCTTGATGGTTGGTTGACAGGCTCAGACTGAATCATGGCGGCGCGGCAGGCGTCAGGTGGAGTGAATCCAATCACTTGATCGCCTTCCATAACAAGTCGAATCAACATAGCCAGGTTATCGATGATTTCACCCTCTACGTTTTGCCATTCTTCCCTACCCTCGGTGAAGTGAATGACTGCTTTGATAACCTCACCACTTTCCTCAGCGACCTTGTTCAGCACATAGTTGGGCTGAGGAAATTTGCGCATCGCTTTATCGGCCCGTACTCGCGCTGCGGCTACGAGAGATGAGAAGTAATCATCAGGCACAGATACCGGCGCTGGTGTGGTGGTGAGCATGGACATCAAGTCGCATATTGTGTCCTCGCTGATTTCAAACATGCCACTGGCATTCTGCGTCGATGTTTTCAGCTCTTCGATTAGCTGCTCTTTGGTGAATGTGGTCATGGGTTAGTCCTCCCTGCGCGAAATAACACGGATTGCTGATAGCCAGTAAGGAACCAAAGACCATCAGCACGCTGGCTCATTTCATACCAGTCCTCTGGGTTTAAGTCGGATACTAGGTTGTCTCCGCATATACAGGTATCTTCGCCGCGAGGTTCAGAGTCATATTCCGCGCCAGTAGTAAACCATTCCGGATTTTCTGAATGCACACACTCCATTTTGGTGACAATCGACATATCACTCTCCTTTAGCGCTGCCGGTTGCGGCGTATGGCTCGTCATCTAGATCAATTGGAGCAGTGCAGCAAGGGCAATACCCATCACAATCAGCTATCGCTAATACCTCTATGTCATGCTTGCATGACCAGCACTGGACGAATTTAGGTTTATCCAGAGCCTCCAGCTCAGTAATCCGCTTGTCTTTGGCTTCCATCTCATCCAGCAGCGCCAGCACTGTGGCTGGGTTGGCTGCGGAGTTCAGCGCGTTCAAGGCAGTGATATCTGCATCAAGCTGAGTTCCTTCTGCCAGTGAGATATCGAAAATGTCATCAGGCGGCATAACACTAAGGCGTTCATGTGCACCAACTGCCTCCTCAGCGATTTCACGTAATGCGCGTTTGTCGATGTTGCTCATTGGGCGGCCTCCTGACGAAGTTGGGCTGCGAACTTTTTCGCTTCTTTCTGGATGAATAGCTTTTCGCTGAAGTTGTGGTACTGACCAAACATCTCCACGCCCTGCGCCCGCACTTCAGCCAGGAAGGCGTCGGTGGACGGGGTGTTAAGCGTAAAATCCTGTAGTCCTGATTTCAGATATGCAATGGCGATCTTTGTGGCTGCGAACTCGACAGCGAATTTCTCTTTTTCAGCAGCCAGCGCCGCGCACTTGGATTCCAGAGCAGCAACCACCTCCTGATGGTCTTTGTATTTAACGTATGAGCCGGAGATGTCGTCGCCATCGGTGTTTAGCCATGCGTCATTGCAATTCACTGCGTAGGTATTAATTTTCATTTTGCGGCTCCAGAACGTGGTTTCCAAGTGAATTCAGGTGCGACAATCACATCCATGCATGTTCCTCGCTCGTTGTATTGCTCCAGCATGTCGAGGATGTCTGAGTCACTTTGTGTGTCGCCGTAACTTCCTACAATGCATAGAAGCTCAACCGGTGCTCCTAAGTTTTGCATTGTGATAGTCAACTGCTTGGCTAATGCCATTTTCATTTGTTCATTACTCATGCTTATCTCTCGCTCTTGATTTCTGCTAAAAACTTATCAATATGACGATTCTGGTCTGGTCCCGGAAAGCTGTTCCGGGCGATGACCTGCTCGCGAGTTTCCGGTTTAGTTGGTCGGGTGCGCTTCCCGCCGACATGAACTCTTGCGCCGTAATCCATCATTTCATAACTCATATTTGTACATCTCCTCTAAATCTGCCTGTGCTTCGATGATTGAGCGCTGGCGCTCGATATCATCCTCTGTTGGTTCATCCTGCCAGTTGTCTGCGTGGGTGCGTTCGTCTCGGTCGATGGGGCAATGACGTTCAAGCATAAATCGCCTCCCGCATCAGGCGCATCGCCTCTTTCCATGCACCGTTGCTGCGGAACTTTACTGCCAGTCTTGCCGCCCGTTGCGCTGATTCAAATTTCTGCTGATTCATACTGCCTCCCGTGTTGATATAAGTAAGATTACCATGTATTATGTTTATGTCAACCACAACATGAGGACTTGAGATGAAAGATTATGCGAGCATGAGTGACCAGCAGATAAATCAGCTTGTAGGGAGCAAGGTTGGTGAATTGCAGCTTGGGGCAAGGAGCGCTTGCTGCATAGGTAGCGATGGGAATGTGCTGGTGTTAAAGGGTGGAATGTGGACTCGATTCGACCCCTGCAACAACCCGGCGGACGCCTGGCCGATTATTGTTGGCAAACAAATATCGTTAATCTCTCGATGCGCCAATGACGAATGGAAGGCGCAGTTACATCTTGGCAGAGATGACATTTTTGATAGTTACGCCTCGTGCTGGGACAAAAACCCACTCCGCGCCGCAATGATTGTATTTCTGATGATGAAGGGGAGTGAAAATGGTTAAGTGGATGCCGATGCTATTCCTGGTGCTGTCGGCAATATTCTCGGCAGCTATCAACCGCGACATCTCTGCGGCTGTATACCTTAGTGCGGCTGGAATCTGCTTCTACATGGGGAGGATGAAATGAGATGGTGGCTGATTGAGCGCTGGGGCTTTGGCGATGGACTTCGCCGGAGAGGGATTAACTTTGCTCGCTACTACTTCGCCCGCGCACGTCATGCAACCATGCGCGATATGGACATGATTCGCATTAGTGAAAGAAGTCTTTCATGCGAGAGAAGTTCACGATAATGAAGGTGCAGGCGGCAGCTACGCCGCCTAACCACCACACTTTACCTTTCAGCTTATCTACCTCATTACCCATTGCGTCAACATCCCGGCGTAACTCCACTATCTGCTGAATACTCGCGTTCTGTCGCTCAATGCTAATCTGGATGGCATGGATAGACTCCGACACCCGGTTAAGCGCCTGACTCACATCCCTTTGCGCATCTGCAAGGTTAGCAAGATTCGTCTCAACTTTCGTTAGCCGCTCTTCGACTGTAGACATGTTCATCCTGTGTGGCATAGTCACCCCCCTTATTCACAGGGTACATGCTCGTCTTTAAGTGAATATACTGGAATAGTCTGGAAAGTGTAACAGATGGTGTACAGGATGGAAAACCCGCCGAAGCGGGTTGGTGGTCAGAAGGGGATTGAATCGTCGAAATTAGTGGGCGGCTCATGCGTCACGGATGATGCTGGCTTGCTCTGCTGCTGCGGCTTAGGTTGTTGCGGCTGTCCCCATCCGCTTTGCTGAGGCTTGCCATCCTGCTTGCCACCAAGCATCTGCATAACGCCATTCATGCCGACGACAATCTCGGTGGTGTATTTATCCACTCCGGCATTGTCAGTCCATTTGCGTGTACGCAGCTGGCCCTCGATATAGACCTGCGAGCCTTTGCGGAGATACTCGCCAGCAATCTCAGCCAGCTTGCCGAAGAGGACGACGCGGTGCCATTCGGTCTGGCTTTTGGATTCGCCTGTGGACTTATCTTTCCACTCCTCGGACGTAGCCACTGTCAGGTTTGCGACTGCGCTGCCTGATGCGGTGTGTTTTACCTCTGGGTCATTGCCGAGGTTGCCGACCAATATAACTTTGTTGATGCCGCGACTTGCCATTATTTATCACCTATTTCAATGCTGTTGATGCACTCGTTTCCCCACGTATCCCAGCCTTCAGGTGCCTCTCTACAGAAAAGCTCAATCCTGGGAACGTCACCAACAAGCTCAATTATCCTGTCCCTAACGATTTGCGGCTTCCTGCTGTGCTGCGTTACTGGCTCTTCAATTATCGAATGAACGCCCATGGATACTCTTTTTGGTTTTCCTTTTACTGCGAGAAGGCAAACCTCAGCATTTGATCTTGTCCATCTACCCATCCCCCAAAAGTTTGTTAATGATTTTTTGTTTTTCTTCACCCAAGTAAATGCGTTAGTCTTATACTCAAACCCCCATGCATCAATTAACTCAATGGCCTCCCTGATTTTTGGGAAGGTAGCCCACATGAAAAGTATGCAATCATTGTCTGCTATTGATGATACGTCAATCCTGCAAAGCTCGCTATTTGCGGTTGTTTTGTAATGCCTCTCAGCCCCACCTCTATTTAATGATTTATCATCGTAAGACCACGGAGGATCGGCGTAAATTATCTTGTATTTTTTGCTTTCCATTATTTGCCCTCCAGTTTCACGCCGGGGATTTTACCTGCGGAGATGGCGTCATAGATATTTGCAATGTGGTTGCAATCCTTCGCTGAATTTGCATCGAGAGATGTATATAAAATCATCTCCTTGATGGCCCCATCCCGCGCCTTGTCCGCTTCGGTGCGGAGTGGGCGGAATTCATCCGCCCAAGCTGGCTTAGTCGATTTAATTTCGAATACCAGAGCCTCACGAAATCCTCCTTCGTCGCCAATGTATGCAACCTTGACATCAGTCCACCCATTGCCCAAATTCGCCATGCAAACCGTTCCCACTGGCGGCAACCCATCACCATTCCATTCTGGCATATCCACATCCTGACCAATGCACTCATTCAAATCCTGCTCCAGTCTGTCATCTTTGGCGCGGGAGTTGATTTCAGGTTTGTGCAGGCGGTAGGCGATGATATTTGTAACGTCATCGTCGTGCTGCCAGATAAATGCATATGCAGGTACGTCGCTCTTCTCGCTGCCATCTTCAAGTTTGATGTCGACATTAGCACTTTCATGAACCGGACACTCACCACCTCCCCACTCAATCCAGCCATCATTTTTGGCTAGGGCGGCCTCGTATTGGGCACGAGTTACTTCATTGCTGTACATCCCAATACCTGGCTCCCATCCGTCGCTGCACCGAGGAAGGCTGAAGCTTTCTGGCGCAAGGTCACCATCAAAGAAAATATCGCCATCCATATGCATTTCAATGGATTCATTTGCACTCTCAGGCCAGCCACCCATCTTCGGCAACTCTTTAACCAGTAAATCGATAAGTTTCATTGTTTTTCTCCCAGTGCTTTGTTGATTGCTGCTTTTGCCTTATCTTCCGCACACTTCGGAATCATGCGAGAGCAGTCGTTAATGATGAACTGCAAAGCCTCCAGCAACTCAGGTGCTGCGGCCATTAAATTAAAGTCATGTTCAACACTGCCATCAATTTCCCAGTGCATGCCGTTGTATTTAGCACCATTGCTAGAGAAGGCGATATTTCTGTCATCGTCACGGTGACAGCCTGGGGTATCATCATATCGACAAGATGGGTAAATGGCTGCGCAACCACCTCGAATATCTGCTACCCACGGACCTGGCGTACCTTTAAACTTTTCCATCTTCTTGCTCCTCTCGTTGTTGATGGCTGAATCTTAACGCATTCACATCTTATGTCAACCACTATTTCATCATGTTTTCACCAGATACATTTTGTGCTCTATTTTTTGACTTTGTATTTTTTATATGTTAAATTGGCTACGCTTCCAAGGGTGGCAGCGTGGCAACGCCGATAGGCAAGTTTGCATCGGCGGCCCACTGGTTGCGAATCGAGCCAAAACATAACAATGAGGTTTTTATGACCCCGGTTATACAATCAATTATTGATGACATCATCAAAGCCGAAGGTGGTTACTCAAATAACCCAAACGACTCCGGCGGCGAAACGATGTACGGCATTACAAAAGCGGTAGCTTCTGAGAA
>JADHED010000596.1_pt1 | contig 40394 bp, 30 predicted proteins | sample 8952041 | NCBI WGS metagenome assembly JADHED01 (sample SAMN16124423, study PRJNA663239) | bioreactor sludge metagenome | isolation source: sludge (control) | place: India:Bengaluru | collected 2018-09-08 | reverse complement strand
CCACCGGCCGGTCGCGCAGCCGGTAGTCGAACACCCGCTCGCAGCTCACGTAGAAATTGTTGGCATCGACCAGGGCGAAGGGCGCCTGGGCGGGGGACGGGAAGAAACCGACGGCCATGCTGGGTTACCGATTGCTGTTACGTCAATCGGAGTATAGCCCAGGGATGCGACAAAGCCTGTCCACGCTTTTGGGCGTCACCGGTCTACCGACCGATATCAAGGCTGTGCTTGACGGCCTCGCTCTTGCTCAAGCCGAGACGACGGCGGGTGGCCGGAAAGCGTCGTTGTGGAGGCTGCGCAGGCCCTCGGTGACGACGAGGTCGATTTTGCCGGAGCCGCCCAAAAGGGCAAATTGCGAAACGAACCCATTTTGCCGGTCCGCCGAAAAGGCTAAATTGCGAAACAACCCCACCCGGGGCCGAGCCCCGCCCCTGTTGGCGCAGAAACTCGTTCAGCTATGTCCTAGAACCGGCACCGGTGGCCGAAGTTTCTTAGGAAACCCATTTTTCAGGCCCGCCCGGGGGGGCAAGATGGCATCCGCAAGGTCCAGAGGTAGGAGCGAGGGGCGTGGAACGAGGGGCGAGGGGTGAAGGGGTGAAGGGGTGAAGGGGTGAAGGGGTGAAGGGGTGAGTCACGCCGTCAATGGGACTTAATGAAAAGTTAATTTTCCCGTCACGGGGCCATCACGGCGCGGGGGCACACTAGCGAGGCTTCAACAAAACCTTCAGCCAGCATGAGGCTCACCATGAAGAAGACCCTGATCGCCGCGGCAGTGACCACCCTGAGCGTGTCCTTCGCGACGCAGGCCCAGGCCCGCGACTATATCGCCGTCGTCGGCTCCTCCACCGTGTTTCCCTTCTCCACCGCCGTGGCGGAGAACTTTGGCCGTAAAGGCACCTTCAAGACCCCCAAGATCGAGTCCACCGGCACCGGCGGCGGCATCAAGCTGTTCTGCGCTGGCGTCGGCGTCGACAACCCCGACATCGCCAACGCCTCCCGGCGCATGAAGGCCTCGGAGTTCGAGCAGTGCGCCGAGAAGGGCGTCAAGGACATCGTCGAGGTCAAGATTGGCTTTGACGGCATCGCCATCGCCAGTTCCAAGAAGACCAAGGCCATGGACCTTACCCTGAAGGACCTCTTCCTGGCCCTGGCCAAGGATGTGCCCAACCCCGATGGCTCCCCGACCCTGGTGGCCAACCCCTACAAGACCTGGAAGGACGTCAACCCCGCCCTGCCTGACGCCAAGATCGAGGTCCTGGGCCCGCCCCCGACCTCCGGCACCCGCGATGCCTTCGCCGAGCTGGGGATGGAGGGTGGCTGCAAGCAGATCGACTTCATCAAGGCCATGGAGAAGGAGGACAAGAAGAAATTCCAGGCGGTGTGCATGGGCGTGCGCGAGGACGGCGCCTACATCGAGGCGGGTGAAAACGACAACCTCATCGTCCAGAAGCTCCAGGCCAATCCCAAGGCCGTGGGCATCTTCGGCTTCAGTTTCCTGGAGCAGAATCAGGACAAGGTCCAGGGCGCCAAGATCAACGGCGTCGCGCCCACCTTCGAGACCATCTCGGACGGCAAGTATCCCGTCTCCCGCTCGCTCTATGTTTATGTCAAGAAGGCCCACGTCGGCACCATCCCGGGGATTCCGGAATTCGTGACCGAGTTCACCAGCGAGGCGGCCTGGGGTCCCGAAGGTTACCTGGCGGACAAGGGCCTGATCCCGCTGCCGGATCAGGAGCGCAAGGAAGTGGCCAAGTCCGCCAGGGCCATGACCCCCATGACCAAGCCCTGATCTCACCACGTCGTCCTCCGAAGCATGCGGCCGCGGCGGATTTGCAACCGCAACCCCCAACAGCCGCTTAGTGCTGGGTCTGGCGCTCAGGTGGCCAGACCCCCTTTTCGGCAGGGATGCCGACCCCCACCCGCACCCAGCCACCCGGTTGGGTGCGGGCCTTTTTGTTTCGGCCCTGGGACCAATCCATGTCGATTTCCGTCCTCTTCCTCGCCCTGTTGGCCCTGATGGCATTGGCCTATCACGCGGGCGTCAAGCGTGCCGTCAGCGCCGCCGGTGGCCACGCCGGCATCAAACACCTGCACTCCCTGCCAGGTTACTACGGTTTTTACGCCGCCCTCTGGGCCGGCCTGCCCGCGCTCCTGCTCCTGGGTCTTTGGGCCGGTTTCCAGGACCATCTGGTCATCAGCCTGGTCATGGCCAAGCTGGCGCCGGAACAGGTTGCCGGTCTCTCGGCTGGCCAGTTGAGCTTGCTGGTCAGCGATATCCAGAACCTGGCGCGAGGCCAGATCGTCGCCGGGGAGGTCACCCCGGCGATCCAGGCCGCGGCCGCGGACTATGGGCGCTTGCAGCACCTGGCGACGCTTGCCCTCTGGGTCCTGGCCCTGGCCAGCGGTCTTGGTGGCCTGACCCTGGCCTGGCTGCGCATCGCCCCCACCCTGCGCGCGCGCAACCGGGTCGAGGGTGTGGTCCGGGTCATCCTGGTGGTCTTCTCCTCCATCGCCATTCTCACCACCCTGGGGATCCTGCTCTCGGTGGTGTTCGAGTCCCTGCTGTTTTTCCAGAAGGTCTCGGTGATCGAGTTCTTCTTCGGCGGCGAATGGAGCCCGCAGATCGCCCTGCGCAAGGACCAGGTCGGCGCCAGCGGGGCCTTCGGCGCCGTCCCCCTCTTCGCCGGCACCCTCATGGTCACGGTCATCGCCATGCTCATCGCCGTCCCCATCGGCCTGATGGCGGCCATCTACCTGTCGGAATACGCCAGCAGCCAGGTGCGGTCCTGGGCCAAGCCCATCCTCGAGGTCCTGGCCGGCATCCCCACCGTGGTCTATGGCTTCTTCGCCGCCCTGACCGTGGCGCCCCTGATTCGCGACCTGGGCGAGGGTCTGGGGTTGAATGTCTCCTCCGAGAGCGCCCTGGCGGCGGGGCTAGTCATGGGCATCATGATCATCCCCTTCGTCTCCTCGCTGTCGGATGACGTCATCAACGCCGTGCCCCAGTCCATGCGCGACGGTTCCTACGCCTTGGGGGCGACCCCCTCGGAGACTATGCGGCGGGTCATCTTCCCGGCCGCCCTGCCGGGCATCGTCGGTGGGGTGCTGCTGGCGGTGTCCCGGGCCATCGGCGAGACCATGATCGTGGTCATGGCCGCCGGCATGTCGGCCAACCTGACCTGGAACCCCCTGGAAAGCGTGACCACGGTCACGGTGCAGATCGTCGCCCTGCTGACGGGTGATCAGGAGTTCGATAGCCCCAAGACCCTGGCGGCCTTCGCCCTGGGGCTGGCCCTGTTCCTCGTCACCCTGGTCCTGAACGTCATCGCCTTGCATATCGTGCGCAAGTATCGGGAACAATATGAATAAGCAAGTCACCTCCGGCGTTCCCGCCAGCCCAAGCCCCGCCATGACTGGCCCGGGCGGCGCCACCGATCCCGACCAGTCGCATAGGGCAGGGCGGCGACCGACCATCGATATCGTCAACGCCAGCCTCGGGCGCCGTTACCGCGCCGAGCGCCGCTTCCGCCTCATCGGCATGAGTGCCGTCGTCATCGGCCTGGCCTTCGTCGCCATCCTCTTCGCCGACATCATCGGCAAGGGCCATAGCGCCTTCCAGCAGACCTACATCCGCCTGGCGGTGGACTTCTCGGCGGAGGTCATCGACCCGGAGGGCACCCGCGACCCGACCGTCCTCAATGACGCCAACTACCTCAAGCTGGCCCGCGACGCCCTCGCGGCCCGCTTCCCCGAGGTCACCCGGCGCGCCGACAAACAGGCCCTCTATGGCCTACTGAGCCCCGGCGCGCCCCAGCAATTGCGGGAACTGGTGCTGGCCGACCCAGGGATCATCGGCACCACCCGGGAGGTGTGGGTGTTGGCCGATGACGATGCCGATATGTTCATGAAGGGCCGCGCCACCGCCATCGACATCGAGCGCGGCGCCGGACAGGCCTCCCTGGTTCCGGTCACGGGCGGGGAGGAGAACCAGATCCAGGTCCTGTCCACGGCCAACGACTTCGGTCCCATTCTCAAGGAAGTAGCGGATGATCGGTATGAGGATCAGGCCCCGGCCGTGGCTCCCGTTTCCGCTCCGGCCACCTCCTCCGTCCCGGCCCCGGCCCCGGGTGCCTGGAAGGAGCTGTCCACCGACCTCCCCAGCCACCTCGTGGCCATTAACGGGGGCCTGGTCAAGGTGGAGCGGGCGATGCCCAACGCCGTCATCGGTACCCTCATCCAGCCCCTCACCTCGGACGCGTACGCCCCGGCCGGTCAGTGGGAGATCTTGCGCTTCGCCACCCCGGAGAACGACCGGCGTCTTAAGGATTGGGTGGTGGCCTGGCTCCATGACCTGGATGCCGCCGGCGACATTGAAAAACGCTTCAATACCCTCTTCTTCACTCAAGGCGCCTCACGGGAGCCGGAACTGGCGGGCATCGCCGGGGCCCTCATGGGTTCCTTCTACACCCTGGTGCTGACCCTGCTGCTCTCCTTCCCCGTGGGCGTGGGGGCGGCCCTCTACCTGGAGGAGTTCGCGCCCCGCAACTGGTTCACCGACCTCATTGAGGTCAACATCAACAACCTGGCGGCGGTGCCCTCGATCATCTTCGGTCTGCTGGGGCTGGCGGTCTTCATCAATTTCTTCGGCATTCCCCGCTCGACGCCCCTGGTGGGCGCCCTGGTGCTGACCTTCATGACCCTGCCAACCATCATCATCGCCAGCCGCTCTGCTCTGCAATCGGTGCCGCCCTCCATCCGCGAGGCGGCCCTGGGCGTGGGCGCCTCGCCCTTGCAGACCCAGTTTCACCATGTCCTGCCCCTGGCGATTCCCGGCATGCTGACCGGTGCCATCCTGGGCATGGCGCGGGCGCTGGGCGAGACGGCGCCCTTGCTGATGATCGGCATGGTGGCCTTCATCGTCGATACCCCCACGGGCTTTCTCTCCCCGGCCACCGTCCTGCCGGTGCAGGTCTATCTCTGGGCGGACAGCCCCGAGGTCGGTTTCGTCGAGCGCACCTCGGCGGCCATCCTCGTCTTGCTGGCCTTCCTCGCCGTGATGAACCTGGCCGCGGTCCTGCTGCGCCGCAAATTCGAGCGTCGGTGGTAAGCCGCCGCCCCGGTGAGATGCCGGTTGCCCCCGGCCCCCGCCCCGAACTCTGGAGTCCCCTCTAATGAACGCGATCGCTGAAGACATCACCCGCATGACCGGCGCCATGACCGCCGACGACCTAGCCCCCCTGCGGGATTTTTCCGGCACCGTCGGCGACTTTACCTCTCCCCAGGCGCGCATGATCTGTCGCAACGTGGACGTCCACTATGGCGACAAGCACGCCATCAAGAACGTCAGCCTGGATATCGGCCGTAATGAGGTGGTGGCCATGATCGGCCCCTCCGGCTGTGGTAAATCCACCTTTCTGCGCTGCCTGAACCGCATGAACGACACGGTCCCGGGTTGCCGGGTCCGGGGGCGGATCACCCTGGATGGCCAAGATATTTACGACAAGCAGCAGGACGTGGTGCCCTTGCGCGCCCAGGTCGGCATGGTCTTCCAGAAGCCCAATCCCTTCCCCAAGTCGATCTACGAGAACGTCGCCTATGGCCCGCGCATCCATGGTCTGACCAACGACAAGACGGAACTGGATGCCCTGGTGGAGACCAGCCTGCGCAAGGCCGGCCTCTGGGAGGAGGTCAAGGACCGCCTCCAGCAACCGGGTACCGGCCTGTCCGGCGGTCAGCAGCAACGGCTGTGCATCGCCCGCACTATCGCCGTCTCCCCGGAGGTGATCCTCATGGACGAGCCCTGCTCGGCCCTGGACCCCATCGCCACCGCCCGCATCGAGGAGCTGATCGACGAACTGCGCGAGCAGTACAGCATCGCCATCGTCACCCACTCCATGCAGCAGGCGGCCCGCGTCTCCCAGCGCACTGCCTATTTCCACCTGGGGGATCTGGTGGAGGTCGGTGAGACCAGTCAGATCTTCACCAACCCGAGCCATAAGCTCACCGAAGACTACATCACCGGGCGCTTTGGCTGAGCCGCTCGCCCTCGCTAGACCAGCTCTCCACCGAGATCCGCCTCATGAATGATGTCGCCAAGGGCCATACCGTTCAGCGTTACGACCAGGAACTGAGTCAGGTCAGGGACCAGGTCCTGACCATGGGCCGCCGGGTGGTCGAGCAGGTCAATGCCGCCACCAACGCCCTCACCGAGGGTGAAATCGCCCTGGCGCGGCAGGTGGTGGACCGCGAACGCCAGGTCGACCGCGAGGAAATGGCCGTGGACGAGGCGATCTTCAATATCATCGCCCGGCGCCAGCCCGCGGCCATCGATCTGCGCCTGGTCATGGCCCTATCGAAGTGCACTGGCTATCTGGAGCAGGCCGGCGATAAGGCGGAGCAGATCGCCTGGTGCGCCCTGCGCCTCAAGGATCGGGAGGGGCGGGGAGCGGTGCCGCGCACCCTGCACCACGTGCGCCGCCTGCATCGCATCGCCAACCGCCTGCTCGATCTGAGCCTGGCGGCGCTGGCGGATATCGACATCGACCGGGCTTTGGACGTCTTTCGCGAGGAGGGGGAACTGGAGGAGGAGTTCGACGCTGCCATGCGCCATCTCATGACCTTTGTCTTTGAGGATGCCGCGCTCCTGGGGCAGGTCATCGACGTGGTCTTCGCCCTGCGCGCCCTGGTGACCATCGGTGACAAGGCCTCCAACATGGCCGAACAGGTCATCTTCGTCGCCAAGGGCACCGACGTGCGTTATCGCAACAAGGAGATCCTGATCGCGACCCTCAGCCAGGACCTGTCCTACTCCGAGAATACACGAGGCCCGGCATGATCACCGGGGTGACCAATCGCCGGGGGCCACGAATATCTTACGGGTTCAGAATGGCTGTGCCCGACAACCCTTTACCCCTCTTGGGAGTCGCTGACGTCATGAAATTATTAGTACAACAAAAACGTGAGGCCCTGCGGGAGGGCCTGCTGGGGATGGGGGGGATGGTGGTGACCGCCCTGCGCCAGGCCATCGACTGCCTGCGCGGCCGGGATCTGGAACTGGCCCGGGAAATTGTCGCCAACGATAATAAGATCAATCAGTTCCGCCGGTTGGCCGAGCAGCAGGCCCTGGTGGCCCTGGCGGCCTATCAGCCGGCGGGTGACGATTTCCGCGAGATCGGCGCCACCCTGGAGTTGGTCTCCGAACTCGAACGGATGGCCGATCACGCCAAGGATGTGGCCCGGCTGGTGGAAGAAATGGCCGGGCGGGAGATTCCCCCGGCGCCCCTACTTCAGACCTTGGATCTGGCGGAACGGGCCCTGGCCATGCTTGAGGGCATCCTGAAGGCCTATGGCGACCAGGACCCGCAACAGGCCCTGACCCTTGCGGCCCGGGATGACCAGGTGGATGCGGCGGAAAGGGACCTCGTCCGGGACATGGTGGCCCTGATCCAGCAGGACCCCGGCTGCGCCGAGGTGGCGATCCGCCTCCTTTGGGTGGCCCACAACTTCGAGCGGGTCGCGGACCGGGCACTCAACATCGCCGAACAATTGGTGTTCATTGCCACGGGGCAGATCCCAGAACTGGAATAAGCATCCGGGCGACTCTTTACTTCTGCTCCACTTGGCTCTGCCGTGCCCCCCTGCGGCTCCATGACGGAGCCTGCGGGGTGAGGCCGAGGATGCCGTGGTTCCGGTCTGGACGTTGCCCCGTACCTGAGACAAACAGCCCGCTAATGTTCAGCCCCTACCGACTGCTGATCCTTGACGCCGATGGCACCACCATCGATGCCTTCAGCGCCATCGGGCGCGCCTTCGCATATCACGGCATGGACATTGGCGATCTGGGCCGTTTCCAGCGGCGCCACAACCTTCTGAAGTATTTGGGGGGCCTCAAGGAATTCCCGGTTAATCTCGGCCGCCAGATCGGTCGGCGCCGGCGGGCCCGGCTGCTCGATACCCTGACCGAGGTCTATCGCGAGGAAGCGCGGCTGTACCCGGGGCTGTCGGACCTGATCCGCCGCCTGATCGCGCACCCGGGGCTGCGGGTGGGTCTGATCACCCGCAACATCACGCATGAACCCAAAATCACCCTGGGCAAGTTGTTCCGGCGACACGGCATCAAACTGGATGAACTGCACTTCTTCGTCCATGTCCCGCTGAAGCAGACCAAGCTGGAATATTTCCGTGCCATGCGCAACTCCCTGGCGGTCAATCCCGCCAGGGCCTATGCCTGTGGCGACGAGCACAGGGATTATGAGGTGGCCCTGGCCGCCGGCATGCATCCCTTCATGGTTTCCTATGGCTTCGAGGGCTACGAACGGCTGAGGCACAAATTCGCCGTCCCCGCCGAGCTAATCTCCCGCCACCCGGAAGAATTCCGTGCGCGGCTGGAACATGCCTTCGATCTGAACTGATCCGTCCCCGGTCCTCCTCGGGCCCTCACCGGGACCTCGTCATGCCGATCAGGCGAGATCCCCCGGTGTGAAAACCCCCTGGTTTCCTCATGATCAAACCCACCTCCCGGCAATTGCAAAGGCCCATCGCCTTGCTCAAGGCCTTGCGTGACGATGCCATCAGACTCGAACAGGCCCACGCCGAGGAAATCGATCTGATCGAGCCCAGCCACCGCCATAGCGCCCGCAATCTGCTGCACTATCTCAGTATCCGTCAGCATGATATCCGTGACCTGCAGCAAGATTTGAGCGCGCTTGGGCTCTCCTCGCTCGGGGTCATCGAGCCCCATGTCCTGGCCAGCCTCGACGCCGTCATGTCGATCCTCGAGGACCTCAGTGGCCAGTCCATGGGTCCCCTGCCCGAACCACCCGTGGATTTTCGCACCGGCCCCCTGCTGCTGCGCGATCATGCCCGGGCCTTGCTGGGTCCGGCACCCCAGGACCGCTTCGTGCGCATCATGGTGACCATGCCCAGTGAGGCCGCGACCGATGCCCAACTGGTCAAGGACCTGCTGCTGGCGGGTATGGATGTGATGCGCATCAACTGCGCCCACGATGGCCCCGCCGCCTGGCGGGCGATGGTGGCAAACTTGCGCCAGGCGGAGCGCGCCGTGGGACGCCAGTGCCGTATCCAGGCTGACCTGGCGGGGCCAAAATTGCGCACCGGCCGACTCCAGCCCGTTGGCCGTGTCATGCGGCTGGCCCCCAAGCGTGATCCCTTTGGCCACCTGATGGCGCCGGGAAGGATCTGGCTGACCCCGCTGGACGGGGCCGAGCCCGCGCCACCGGAATGTCGTTACACCCTGATGCTGGAGGGCGACCTGCTGGCCAACCTCCAGCAGGGTGATCAACTCGCCTTTAGCGATACCCGGGGCCAGGCCCATCGCCTCATGATTACCGGCTGTCGGGGGCTTTCCTGTACCACTGAGATCCTACGGACCGCCTATGTCGCGGACGGTACCCTCCTGCAGGCGTGTCGGGACAAGGTTGTCCTGGGCGAGGCCTGCATCCGCGGCCTTCCGGAGATCATCACGCCCATCCTGCTGCGGCCCGGTGATACGCTGATTTTGGTCCGGGCCGACGAGCCCGGGCGTGAGGCGTTGCGTGACGCCGCGGGGCGGGTGATCGAACCGGCCCGTATCCACTGCACCCTGGCGGCGGCCTTTGACCAGGTCAAGCCGGGGGAGAGCGTCTGGCTGGATGACGGCAAGATCGGCGGAATCGCCCAAGCCAATGACGGGGCGGAAATCTGGGTGCGGATCACCCACACGGGTCCCCAGGGCAGCAAGTTGAAGGCGGAAAAGGGCATCAATTTCCCCGATACCGCTTTGTCGCTGTCATCCCTGACCGCGAAGGATCTGGAGGATCTGCCGGTTCTGGTCAAGCTGGTCGATATGGTCGCCCTGTCCTTTGTGCGCGCCCCCGAGGATGTCCGGCACCTGCATGACGAACTCTATCGCCTCGGCGCCAATCACCTGGGCGTGGTGCTCAAGATCGAGAATCGCCAGGCCTTCGAAAACCTGCCGCACATTCTCTTTGCCGGGCTTGGCTCGCCCCCGATGGGGGTGATGATCGCGCGCGGCGACCTGGCCGTGGAGGTGGGCTTCGAACGTCTCTCGGAGGTGCAGCAGGAGATCCTGTGGCTGTGCGAGGCCGCCCATGTGCCGGTGATTTGGGCCACCCAGATCCTGGAAGGCATGGCCAAGAAGGGCGCCCCTTCGCGCGCCGAGGTCTCCGATGCCGCCATGAGCATCATGGCTGAATGCGCCATGCTCAATAAGGGGCCCAATATCGTCGAGACGGTCCGCTTCCTCGATGGGGTCATTGGCCGGATGGATGAACACTTCGTCAAGCGGCGGGCTACCTTGCGCAAACTGGCGGTGGCGGAGTTCAAGCCTGGCGGCGCTCCCCGCCCCGCCCCCGTGCTTCCTCCACCTCGTCACGCCGAGGGGTGAATGCAACGCCCTGAACTGGAGGATACCGAATTCTTTCGAATTCGGTATCCGGGGCGTTAACCCGCCGCCCCGTCACTCACCTCTGGGTCTGATCGCCTTGACGGCGCAGAGAAAGGGGGGCTCGGCAATGCTGGAGGTCACCTGTTGGCAGGGTGAGTCTGCAAGTTCCAAGTCATAAGCAGCCAGGGCTTGCATGAGCCTTTCCCGCTCGAACGGCTGAAAGAGGGCAAGGATCGGGCCCGCATGCTTCTCCAACCGCACGTGCATCGCTATCGCCAGACCCGCGGTCCGATCCTGGCTGGAGACCAGATAGCCATCGAGCCTCAGGAAGTGGGTGCGGGACGGGAAATAAGGAATCAGGTAAGCGAGGGGACTCGTGCCGGCCATCACCACCAGGCGTGGCACATCCCCTGCCAACGGCGGGATCTCCACTTCGAGGTAGCGGTCACCCCAAGCCTGTCGCCGTTGGGAGTCCGGATAGGCCAGCAGTTGCGCGATCCCCAGGAGTGCCGCTAGCGCGATCAGCCGGGTGCGATCGGTGAGGGGCATCGTGCCCACCGCGATGGCGATGAGCAGCGGGGCCAGCATCTCCAGGGGGATGAGATAACGGTAGATGCAGAAGAGGATCAGCCAGGCTAGGTAGCTCAGGCTCCCCCCCAGCAACAGGTAGCGGCCTGGCAGGCTGGCGGTCCAGCCCCGGTGGGAATCCGGGCGCTGGATCAGCGTGAACAAGGCTGCAATCGGGATCAACACGAAGGCCATCAGGATGTGCATGTCGCGAAAGGCAAACTCGGCGACCTTGGTGGAATCCAGGCTGAAATAAAAGGGAAAGAAGAGACGCTCAACCAGGGAGGCGGGGACGAAGTTCATATCCCGCTGGGAGGTCGGGTTGATCAAAGGCGACTGAAAGAGGTCATTGAAATAGGGGAAGAGGGGGGTGCCGGTCTCGCGCCACAGGATCAGCATCCAGGGACCGGCGAAGAGGAGTAGGCCCGCAACCTCTCCCAGGCCGAAGGCCAGGAGCAACGCGATGCGGCGCCCCACGGGCAGGGGCAGAAACACAAAGGCGGCGGTGAAGCCGGCGGCATAAATCACCGCCACAAGTTTGAGTCCGGCCGCCGAACCCATTAGTACACCGGCGATCCCGGTGATTAACAGCCCGCCCCGCGCTTGAAAGACCTGGGTCTGATACCGGATCAGGACCAGCAATCCCGCCAGCACAAACAAACTGATAAGGTTGTCGTTGGAAGTGCCACCCAACTCGGTGAGGGCACCGCCACCCAGACTGCCCGCCAGGGCCAGGGCAGTGGCCAGCAGCAGACGGGACCTGGGTGCCAGAGTCGTGAAGAGGTACCAGCCCAACCACAGGAGGAGCGCGAAATTCAGGCCATGGATCGTGGCCAGTACCCAGCCAAGGCTGCGGGCGCTGAGGTGATCGATCAGCCAATAGAGCGGCAGGTAAGGGATTGGGTTGTAATAGGTGGCATGGTGACCAACCGCAATGTCCTGATGGAGACGGTCATGAAGCAGGGCGAAAGGATTGTAATAGTGGTAGTTCTGAAAATCCCAGCCAGCGTCTTTACCCAGGGCCAGGCCCAGGAGGCCTAGGAGGACAGGAATAATCAGGGTGAGTAGCCAGGCATAGGGGGACAGAGATGTCGTGCCCCTTGTTCTTGATAGTTTCATAAGAATTTCATGGATCAATCATATCCCTATGGGATTATCGCGGTTCATTACGACCTGGCTGCTTCAGGCAGTCATCTCCTGCACCTAAGTATCATCCTATGAGTATTCCGTTACGAGCTGATAAAGCCCCCTTGACCCTGGTCAGCAATAACGTCCCTGCCGGTCTCAGAATCGCCGTCCTGATACCTTGCTATAACGAAGCAGCGGCCATCGGCCGGGTGGTAAAGGATTTTCGTACCGCCCTGCCCGCGGCGGAGATCTATGTCTATGACAACAATTCTCGGGATGGCACCACGGAGGCCGCCCGTGCCGCAGGTGCCGTTGTGCGTACCGAGGCCCGCCAGGGAAAGGGCAACGTGGTGCGACGCATGTTTGCCGATATTGATGCCGACTACTATGTGCTGGTGGATGGGGATGCTACCTACGATGCCCCCAGTGCCCCAGCGATGGTCGCCAAGGCTCGCGGTGAACAACTTGACATGGTGGTGGGCTGTCGGGAAAGCAGCGAACAATCGGCCTATCGGCGCGGCCACCGTTTTGGCAATTCCCTGCTGACCGGGGTCGTTACCACGCTCTTTGGTCGTCACTTCACCGATATTCTGTCTGGATACCGGGTGTTCTCGCGTCGTTTCGTCAAATCGTTCCCCGCCCTGGCCAATGGCTTCGAGACGGAAACGGAATTGACCGTCCATGCCCTGGAACTCAGGATGCCAGTGGGTGAGGTCGCTACGCCTTACAATTCGCGCCCTGAGGGTTCGGTCAGCAAGCTGCGCACCTACCGTGATGGCTGGCGTATCCTGCAAACCATTCTCAACCTCTATCGTCTGGAGCGACCCCTGACCTTCTATTCGGTGATCGCCGTTAGTGCCATGGTGGTGGCTCTCGGTCTGGCCTTGCCGCTGGGGTACACCTATCTGCAAACCGGCATGGTGCCGCGCTTTCCGACCGCTATTCTAGCCACCGGGATGGGTATCCTTGCCGCCCTCAGTCTGGCTTGCGGGTTGATCCTGGACACAGTGACGCGGGGCCGGCAGGAAATGCGGCGCCTGATTTATCTCACCGCCGAATGACATCCGCGTGTGCGCCGCTAAAGGAGAGGGACATGCTGCCACGGCGCCTGGCTGTTATGACCGGATTTGGCTCTTCCACAGGGATGTTACTTCACCGATTGGCGCGGTTACGGGCTTTGAACACTCGATTTCTGCGGTTTTGCCTGGTGGGTGTGATTGGCTTTGCGCTCGATGCAGGTACCCTGCAACTCCTCATTAGCGGGGCCGGGCTTGATCCCTTCATCGCCCGGCTCGGTTCCTATCTGGTGGCGGCCACCGGCACCTGGTGGCTTAATCGTCGTATCACCTTTATCAAAGGTTCTTGCGGGGCCTGCGTCAACCAGTGGCTGCACTATCTGTCCGTCAACGGGGTTGGCGCCGGGATAAATTACGGCATCTATGTTCTCAGTCTTTTGACGCTGGATATGGTTCGTCAGACCCCAGTCCTGGGGGTAGCCTTAGGGTCCGCGCTAGCCCTGATTTTCAATTACGTCGCCAATCTCCATTGGGTTTTTGGCGACGACAAGCGCTAAGTCATTAACCCCAGTTCTGGGGACTGACTAACAGGCGACTGCGTGATTGTTGGACTTGAACAGTGAGTTCCGCCTCAAGGGAGTTGGATCAGCGGATGTGGAATAGCCGGTACAGGCAGGAGTCTGCGGCGTTCACTGGCTATTCGCTATGTTCTTTCGCCTGAATTAGGACCTGGTGGGACTTGAGCAAAAGTAGTTGGCCACCCTCTGGGGCCTCGTCATGCTGGCGATGGTGCGTAGCTCGCTTGGGAAACTTTCATTAGGTGCTCAGTCCGACCCGCGGTCAGGTACTAAACATAACCCGATTGCGTCCCGCCGCCTTAGCCTGGTACAGGGCGTCATCGACGCGATTAAGCCAGGCATCGGCGCTTTCCGGCGAGCGAAATTCCGCCACGCCAAAACTGGCGGTGACTCGGCCGACCCTGGGGAGAGGTTCCGCCGCGATCAGGGCCCGCAGCCTCTCTGCCAGGCGTTGGGCCTCCGCGCCATCGCAATGCCGCAGCATGACAACAAACTCCTCGCCACCCCAGCGCGCCAACATATCCCCGCTACGCAGGTAATCCCGCACCCGATGGCTCAAATCGATCAACACCTGGTCACCCGCCATATGGCCATGGGCGTCGTTGATGGCCTTGAAGTGGTCGATATCGAACAGTAACAGGGACAAGGGTTCGTCATAACGCCCCGCGTGCTGAATCTCCGTGACCACGAGGGTCTCGAAGAAGCGGCGGTTCCAGACGCCGGTGAGCGTGTCGGTGGTGGCGAGGCGCAGAAGTTCGGCGTTGGCGGCCTGAAGCGTCTGGATGGCCTGTTCGGTGAGGTCCCGGGCCTGGCGCAATTCCAGTTCGTGGCGTTTGCGCTCGCTGATGTTCCACGACACCCCCAGGAGTTGGCGGAGAGTACCATCGGGTTCCACCAGCGGGATGACCATGACATCGCACCAGACGGTGTACCCATCCTTACACGAATATTCCAATTCCCCCCGGACAGGCTCTAGGGGAAGACCGGCCAGGGCCCGTGAATGTATTTCCTGAAAGTAGCCGCGGCTCCTGGCCAGTAAATCCGGGGGATGGTTCGCCACGAGGGGTTGCGGCATCGCTTCCTCGGGGGTAAGGCCCCGCAGTTTCTCGATGACGGGGCTGACATACGAGATGTTGCCGTCGGGTTCGATGGTCCAGACGACATCCATGGCATTCTCGGCCAGCAGCCGGTGTCGCCCTTCACAGATTCGGAGTTGTTTCCCCGCCCATCGGTATTCGGTGATGTCACGGATCAGCATGATGAATTCATCCCTGGACGCCACCGAACTTGCGCTCCAGGTAATCGACGGTTCGTACCAGTCCGGTCCCCGCGGCAAGGGCAGTGAGTCACTTGCGCCAGGCTGGTAGCCCACACCACTCCACTTGTTCCAGGGAGGTGAGGACGACCCGCCCCGCCGTCGGTAAGTACGCCGTAGGTCTTGCAACGTATTCATCGTGGCTGGATCAGTTTGTCCGTGTGTATCGGGAACAGGCTTCGTGTTCTTCCTGGCAGGGCCTACATCTGAGAGCGAACGGCACATGATGTAGGCGTAGTTCAGGGATCTTAGAGCCACATTCAAGACAATATTCCCGCCCAGCGTGTGTGCTCTGATGAATGCGCCGAGCGGCAATCGCCAGTTCAGTGAGTTGATCACTACGGAATTGGGCCAGATCGAGGTCATCGGCAAAACGTTCCACATGAGGTACCTTCGTATCAACATTCGATTGAAATAAATTGCCAGATGGGTATGACGACCCGATGAATAATGGGTAACCAATCAATGATAGTCATGGGTCGCCGTGAGTAACTGATCCATTAGGTCTGGGACTTGGTAAGAACCGCTGGCACGTCGATTCTTCAAAGCAGATTCACGATTCCGCTATGAATTCTTCCCTGAGTTTTAACAAATATAATTTAGGCTTGCTTGCTATTCAGTAAGCATGGATTATCCCAATTAGTAGCATTGCGCCGATGACAACACAGGTACGTTCACTGTTCATTTCGGATGTCCATCTTGGCACTCGCGCCTGTCAGGCATCCCAGTTACTTGAATTCTTGCGTGAATATGAAAGCCAGCATCTATTTCTGCTGGGTGACATCATCGACTTTTGGGCCATGCGCCGCCGCACTCCCTATTGGTCCGAGCCCCAGAATACGGTGATTCAGAAGATTCTTCGGCGCGCACGCAAGTCCGTCCAGGTCGTATTTATCCCTGGAAATCATGATGAGGTGGCTCGTGAACATGTAGGGATCTCATTCGGAAACATTCAGGTCCATTACGACTATGTTCATACCTTGGCCGATGGCCGGCGTCTTCTGCTGCTACACGGTGATGATTTCGATGGTGTGACCAAATACCACCGCTGGGTGGCCATCCTTGGTGATCATGCCTATAGCCTGTTGGTGCGTCTCAATATCCTCCTGTCTTGGTTGCGTCGAGTGCTCGGTTTCCCGGGTTATTGGTCTCTGGCTGGTTACGCCAAGCGCAGGGTGAAGACAGCCGTCAATTTCGTCTTCGATTTCGAGGCCGCGGTGATTCATCAGGTCCGCCTGCGCGGCCTGGATGGTGTGATTTGTGGTCATATCCATTCCGCGGCGATGAAGGAAATCGATGGCCTCTCCTATCTGAACTGTGGTGACTGGGTCGATAGTTGTACCGCTATCGTGGAACATCTGGACGGGTCCCTCGAGCTGGTGCATTGGGCGGCTACAGGGAGTGTCTTACCAAAACCAATCGGCGCGACTGTCCCCAATCCGTCCGGTCCCTTTCCCGTCCTGCCGTCGCCACCAGTACCGAATCCCGCCCTGTCCGCCACTAAGCCGGTTGACGACACCGCCAGGCGTTATTGGGAGCCGTTGTTTTATCCTGAGTTATCTGGTTAGACCATGCCCTCAACCCCGTCCCCCATCCTGTCGTCAACATTAACGAAGTGGGAGATCCCGCATGAATCAGACCTTGATCGCGGCCGAGGCATCGCCCCTGCCCCTGTTCACGGCAGTGTCGCCCCCGACACGGGACCGTCTTCGTTTGTCCGCCCCCCCTCGTCAGGGTTGGCCAGCCCTCGCCAGGCCCATGTTGGCCGCCGTCGACCGAGTGCTGGGCCTCAAGGATCTGGACGACCGCTATCAACGCCTGCCGGCCTCCAAGGATTACCGGGATTTTCTCACCGAGGTGCTCAATGCCTTGCGGGTGGAATACCTCTGTGATGATGACGAGGTTGCCAGGTTACCCACCAGTGGACCGGTGATCGTTATCGCCAATCATCCCTTTGGTGGTCTGGATGGGATCATCATCACCCATCTCCTGGCTGGCCTGAGATCGGACCTGCGGGTTCTGGCCAATGGTCTGCTTGCCCGCATCATCGAACTAAAACCCGTTTTGATACCCGTGAACCCATTTGGGGGCACGGCCGCTCGCCACCCCAACGTCAGCGGCACTCGGGCTGCCCTGCGCTTTCTCCAGGCCGGGGGGATGCTTTTCACCTTTCCGGCGGGGGTGGTCTCTCATCTCCGTCCAGGTCAGTCTATCGTCATGGATCCTCCCTGGAGCCAAAGTATCGCCCTGCTCGCGCGGCGCACCGGCGCTACCGTCGTACCCCTGTTTGTGCAGGGCCGCAACAGTAACCTGTTTCAAGTGAGCGGCCTCATGCACCCCTGGCTGCGCACGGCCTTATTGCCGCGTGAATTGCTGAACAAGCATGGCAGCCGCATCGAACTGCGCATTGGTAAGCCGATCAGCGCCGTCAAGTTGGGAAAACTGGCTTCCGATGAGGCCGCGATGCGCTTTCTTCGCGCCCAGACCTATCTTTTGGGTAGCCAACGTCAGCCTGGCCCGGAAGGAGCGGTGTCACCCGACCATGGGATTGGCTTGGTTCCCCTGCGACCCACGGTCAATCCGGCCCTGATGAAGGCTGAGATTGACAATCTAGCCGCTGAGAACTGCTTGTTGACAAGTGGTAGCCAACGGGTCTTCTACGCGGAGACTGACCAGATTCCCTGGATAATGCAGGAGATCGGTCGTCTGCGGGAGTTGAGCTTCCGCGCGGTAGGGGAGGGCACCGGTCAAGCGGCTGATATCGACCTCTATGATGCCTATTACCTTCAACTCTTCATTTGGGATGACACCAAGTCCTGCGTGGTGGGAGGCTATCGGCTGGGCCGGATTGCCGACATACTGGAGCGGTTTGGCCGCAAGGGGCTCTACACGTATTCCCTGTTTCGGATGTCAGGCCGCCTGACGCAAGCTCTGAAGCCGGCTCTCGAACTGGGGCGATCCTTCGTGCGTCCCGAAGCCCAGCGCGGCTTCAGCCCGCTTCTACTCCTGTGGCGGGGCATTGGGGCTTATGTCGCCAGACACCCGGACAAATACCTGCTGGTCGGACCTGTTAGCGTCAGCAACGACTATCATCCCCGCTCCCAGGATCTCCTGGTGCGTTTCCTGCGTCACCACCGGCTGGAACCGAATCTGGCCCGGGAAATCCGCGCCCGACATCATTTCCGTCTCGCGCGTGAGCCTCTCTTGTCACGGGCTGATATGGATAGTCTCGATCTGACCACCGTCTCCGATCTGATCGCCCAGCTCGAGCGTGACGGCAAGGGAGTACCGGTATTGCTTCGTCAGTATCTCAAGCTCGGGGGCCGGATTCTTGGCTTCAACGTCGATCCCACCTTCAGCAATGTCGTTGACTGTCTGCTGATGGTGGACCTGCGCCGAGTGGAGCTGGATCTTCTGGAGAAGTACCTGGGCAAGGAAGGCGCGATGCACTTTCTCGCCGTTCAACAGGTTGCCTGAGGGGTGGGCGGATAAGCCTTACCCGTAAAGTTCCTGATCAACCCCGGCCCGCGTTCGCGGGAAGGGTAAAATGACAGCTTATTGCGCCTGACGGACTAATGAAAGACCCAACGGCATCCGCTTGTTGCCCTTCAGAGGAATCAGTTCCTCCCGAAAGCGGCGGGCGATCGCCCGCCAGTCATTATCCTCGGCATAGGCACGGACTCGTTCCCGAGGGATGCGTAGCGCCCGCACCACCGCCCGGGACAGATCCTCGTCCAGGGCACCGTTGATGCCTTCACGGATCACATCCCGTGGTCCAGTGACGGGGAAGGCGGCTACCGGGGTGCCGCAGGCCATGGCCTCCAACATGACCAGGCCGAAGGTATCGGTCAGCGAGGGAAAGACCAGGACATCGGCCTCGGCATAGGCCTTTGCCAGTCCCTGCCCCTGAAGGTAGCCACGCCAGATTACAGTGGGGTATTGCCGTTGTAGGACTTCGCGCTGGGGCCCGTCGCCGACGACGACCTTGTGACCTCTGACCTTAAGTCTCAGAAAGGCCTCCAGGTTTTTTTCCACGGCAACCCGACCGACGTAAAGCAAGACCGGCTCGAGGTTGGCAAGGCGGGGCCGGGGGGAAAAGAGGCTGGTGTCCACCCCCCGTCCCCAGACGACCAGGTGCTCCAGACCCCAGTCGTGCAGCTCCCGGCGGTGGGACTCCGTCGTGACCAGCGTGGCCGCCGCGGGACGGTGGAACCAGCGCAAGAAGCGGTAACCCCACCCCAGGGGGAGCCGGTAGCGGGCGGCCAGGTACTCAGGAAATTTGGTGTGGAGCGAGGTGGTGAAGGCTAGGGAACGCCGGTTCAGGTACTGTCGCGCCATGAGGCCGAGCGGACCTTCCGTGGCGATATGGATGGTATCCGGCTGGTAAGCCTCAATCAGTGCCGCCAGACGCCAGGGATTGATGGCTAGGGAAATCTCCGGATAGCCGGGTAGGGGTACGGTTTTGAAGCGACCGGGATGGATCACGTCCATCCGTACCCCCTCACGCTCCAGACGATGCATGACGTTGATCAGGGTCGTGACGACGCCATTGATCTGGGGTTTCCAGGCATCGGTGATGATCATCAGTTTCATATTGCACCTCCCGTTAGTGATGGGTATTCGTATCCGGTAGTTCGCATAGGTTATCCTCAGTGTTAACGGAACTGGAACGATAGGGACTACCCATTTCTCTCGCTTTGCGGGTCGGTTAATAATTCATTAATTCTTGAGACTTCGATGCGGTTACATCGGATGAAGGCGTGGTCGTGTTCGATCTTCTCAGTGAGAGGATGAATGGTCCATTTTCCCGTAAGATAATTTTCCAATCGCTAAATGTGAGGAAGGGGGCATGCCACACCCCTGAAGATGAAAGTCCGTGACGTGACTTTCACGCCAGCCTCCAATTCGCGATCCCCCCGTCCCGTCCCTCCCATCCACCACAGCCGGCTACCGTATGCATCAAACCAATGATCCGCAAGGACATTTGCGTCAAGTCCAGGAATTGCTAGCGCGCCAGCGTCTGGTGGCAAATCTGGTTCACCGTCAGGAGATGCCGCGTCACGATCTGGTGGAGGGGCTGCTCCAGAAGCAACACCGCGTCGAACTACAGCAACGGCTGGATGCCCTGCATCCCGCTGACATCGCCTATATCCTCGAGGCCCTGCCGATCGAGGACCGACTGCGGGTCTGGGAGATGGTGCGCGCCGATCGGGACGGCGATATCCTCCTCGAGGTCTCGGACGCCGTGCGCGAGACCCTCATCGAGGACATGGAGCCCGCGGAGCTACTGGCCGCCGCCGGACACCTGGACGCCGACGAACTCGCCGATCTGGCGCCTGACCTGCCGCCCGAGATCCTGCGGGAGGTCATAGATGGCCTCGATCACCAGAGCCGTCGCCAGGTCCACGCCGCCATGTCCTACCCCGAGGACCAGGTCGGGGCACGCATGGACTTCGACATGGTCACCCTGCGCCACGAGGTCAGCCTGGAGGTGGTGCTGCGCTATCTGCGGCGGCGCAAGGCCCTGCCGGACCACACGGACAAGCTCTTCGTTATCGATCGCCACGAACGCCTGATGGGGGTCCTGACCCTGGAGGCCTTGCTGACCCAGGACCCGGAGCGGACGGTGGGGGAGGCGATGGACCCGGGCGCCCTGCCGCGCTTTCGTCCCCAGGAGAAGGTGGCGGAGGCGGCCCAGGCCTTTGAGCGCTACGACCTGGTCTCCGCCCCCGTCGTCGACGACCAGGGACGGCTCATGGGGCGCCTCACCGTTGCCGACATGGTCGATGTCATCCGAGACCGCTCGGAGCAGGAGATCCTGGGGCAGGCCGGTCTCCAGGAAGAAGAGGACATCTTCGCCCCGGTCTGGGCCTCGGTGCGCAATCGCTGGCTCTGGCTGGCCGTCAACATGGCCACGGCCATCCTCGCTTCGCGCGTCATTGCCTTCTTCGATGACGCCATTGGCCAGTTGGTGGCGCTGGCGGCCCTCATGCCCATCGTCGCTGGCATTGGCGGCAACTCCGGCAACCAGACCCTCACCATGATCGTCCGCGCCCTGGCGACGGGCCAGGTCGACCGCGGCGGTACCCGTCGCCTGCTGCGGAAGGAACTGGGGGTGGCCTTGATCAACGGCCTCTTCTGGGGGGGCTTCCTCGGCCTCCTGGCCTGGTGGCTCTATGGCAAGCCCGAGCTGGGCCTGGTCATGACCGCCGCCATGCTCCTCAATCTGCTCCTCGCCGCCACCGCCGGCGTCCTGATCCCCATGATCCGCCATGGCCTTGGCCATGATCCGGCCCTAGGCTCCTCGGTGCTGATCACCGCCCTGACCGATTCCGGGGGATTCTTCATCTTTCTGGGGCTGGCCAGCGCTTTTCTGCTCGGTTAAGCCGGGCTTCCCCGCTGGCGGTTGGGCAACACCCGCCGCGGTTGATTACCCCGGTCCCGATGGGGCGCGTCGTCGAGATCGACATCTCCCAAGGTGGCTGGACCGGTAGGCTTCCAAGCATTGTCTCCGGGGTCAGGAAGTCCGTCATCAAATGGTTATCCTCTCTTCACGAATACGTCATGCCGTCCGGATAGACTCACTCCACAGTAAAAAAGTGAATCCCCTCTCCTGGTTCAGGGACGAGCGTCAATGAGAGGTGACTCACGCTTAACCCCGAGGTCAGGATTCCATGTACCGCATCAGCATACATACTCGCGCCCACGACTACGCCATGATGTTAGCCGGCCTCGTGGCCCTTATCCTGATTATCGCTGGCCTGATCATTGCCGCAATCGCCTCGGATGTCGCCGAGCAAGATCTATCCCAGCGGGTTGCATCCCCCTCCGCTCCCATGTATTCCCCAAATTCTCAAATCCGCGATTGAGCCTTCCTCCCGTGCGATCATTCAATTTCTTCTTTCTTTCACCGAGTTTCGGTTAGCCATGGAAGGCTGTTTGATCAGCCCCTGATGTGAATCCGGTATCGAGTTAAACCACCCGAAGATTAATCCCATGTACAGACATATCGACCGTACGCTTAAAACCAGTTCACCCATGCTGGGAGCGGGACTCATTGCCCTGATTCTTATGGTCACATTTGTTGCGCTCTTAGCGATGCATCCTGACGCCAAAGATCAGATGCGCGCATCGGTAGTGGCTGGTCCGGCCCTGAATAATGCCGCCGGCCTTGATCGCCCATAACATCCCCGGTGTCCTCATTTGCCGGTAGGGTTTCAATATCCGGCATGGATTGGGCCTGAAAAAAAGGATTTTTATCCGCCGACTCCCGCCATGACCAGGTCCTGGCGCACCTGGCCTTCACAGCGATCAGTGCACGCGGCCAATGTCGATCGCGTAATGTCGTGGGCGCTATCGAGCCCTTCGTCATCTTCATGAAGGCCGCCACGTAACCGTTCACACCCTCCGCTGCCTGGCCTGGACTAGCATGGCCTGAACTAGCCTGGCCTGGCCTGGCGTGGGGAGCGTAAGCCGTAAATTCTCTTGTTCCCTCCACCCAGGTGGGGGAGTGTTGGGGAAAGGGAACTGAACGATTACACCGCCACTTTCAAGAATCTGAAGTTTAGCGGTCTTGAAAAGATCTACCCTGGCAGAGACTTGGGGCCAAAATATTTCGGTGGCGTTTGCGCCTAAGGTGGTAAACCCATCGAAAACTCCCCCCTCCTAGCCGCAGAATCTCCTCCAAAAGTGCAAAACTTCAGTCAAGAATCTGACCGGTCAAAAATCCTTCGCCCACTTGCCCATCCGCGTCGTCGCCGTTTGAACGCCGGTTGAGTGGTCAGGGTGTGCTCGACCCGCTCACGGTCAACACCCTAATCTCTGCTCTAGTCCATATGGCATTGTTTAGGCGTAACCTGAGCGGCATCAATATCCTGTAAAGGGCTGAAGCCTCAACCTGAAGCGGTGACCACACCCTGGAACGAGCCTAGGCCGTGACCTGCAGGAGGGTCCGGATGCCGTTGACGCTTTGTTCAAGGTCCCTGGCCACCGTGGCGGGGGACTCGCCATGGGTGAGGCGCTGGCCACTGGCGGCGATACGCTCGGCCTGGTTGAGCAGTTGGCCACGCAGGCTATTGAGCTGCTGCACCTGGGCCAGGGCAGCGCGGCGCAGTTCTTCCAGGGCCTCGTCGCGGGTCTCCCCCGCGGCGGACTCGTGGAGCTTGCGCAGGGCCTTGGCCTCGTCCATGGCCGCCATCCACCAGTGCATGAAATTGGCGCGATGGTCAGCCAGGGTGTTCAGGGACTCCGCCATGGCGTTGATCTCGTCTCGGGAGTCGGCGAGGGTGGCGATGCGTTCCCGGGGGCTCTCGTGGGTCAGCCGGTCGAGCAGGCCAGCCATCTCCCGCACCGGGCGAACGATGCGCCGGGTGAGGAGCTGGGTGAAGAGGATGCCGAGCGTCATGGCCCCCAGCACCACCAGCAGGTTGACGCGCCCCTGGGCCTGGGTCGCCGTCGCCAGGCGCACCGAGGCTGCGGCCAGGTCCTGATCCGCCTGCTCCAGATTCTGGCGCGCCAGGGGCTCGATGGCCGCACCGGCCTGATTGATGCTCAGGGTCAGTTCGGCGATGCGGTCGTTCTTGGCCACCAAGGCGAGGAAGTCCCGCTCGTAGTTGTTCAGCAGTTCGCCGAGTTGGACCTGATCCTGGGCCGCGATCGCCGCGCTCTGGATCTGACCACGGATTTGGTTGGCGATGTCTCCGACCTGACGGACATAGGCCGCGTCACCACGCAGCAGATAGTCCTTCTCCCGCCGCCGCAACTCTAGGATCGCCGTTTCGAGCCCGGGGACGTAGTGGGCGGTGAGGATCGCCTCTAGCCGGTGGCCGGCGTCGCGGAAGGGCCCCTTGCCACCGGGCACCGCGTTGCCCGCCAGAACATCCTGGGCGTATTCCCGGAAGCGGGCGTCATAGACCTCCAGTTCGTTGATCAGGGCCTGGCGCACCTCTGGGTAGAACTCCGCCTCCCGGATCTGGTCGCGAAACCGCGCGATCAGGCCTTCGACCCGCTGGACGTATTGGGCCTCCCCGCGCAGGAGCAGATCCTTTTCACCCCGGCGGATCTGCAGCAGGGTGACATAGAGCTCGCCAGCCCTGAAGTTGCGTGACCGCTGCTGGAGTTCGTGGGCCGAGCGGCGAAAGGCCCCCTGCAGGCCGCTGTCCTCGTCCAGCCCCTTGACCCGCCAGGCCTCAGCGATGTCGAGAAAACCCTGTCGGTAGGTCGTGGCCAGTTCGCCCATCTTTTGGGCCGTCGCCGCGAGCTCGGGATCGGGGGACATCCGTTGGGTCAGCTCCAGGAGCAGGTTCGCCTGGTCCGTGACCTCGACCGCATCGGCTTCAAGGCGTTCAAGCAGAAAGCGGCTTTCGGCGAGGCGGGCTTGGTGGAGGTGGGCCTGGATGGCGAAGGCCTGATTGACGCGTGCCACGAAGCGGGATTGGAGCTGACCATAGTCCTGGATCAAGGCCGCCTGGCCCTGATGGTATTGCCAGATGGCCGCCAGAAAGAGGATGGCCATCAAGCCGAAGCCGAGTCCGATCTTCTCACCGATGCGCAGACGGCCAAAGAGTTTGTCCATGCGAATTCCCCACAATGGGTAACTGAAGTTGGAGAAACTTTATGGCAAAGAGGTTACGGCTTCGTGAACCCCCCTCCGGTCTGGTGGGGGCGAGCGTCTCATCCCGCGCAGAGTGGCGGCGGGGGATAGTCAACGCTTGTAAGCTGGCCAATTCCCTCGGAAAAGCTGCTTCATTCTCCCCAAACCAACCCAGCGCTGACCGTCATGAGGTGGCAGGCTACCCCACTGATAATGAAAGATATTCCCGTGACCTTCACGTTAACCGTCCTGGTCCTGGGGCTTGGGCCGAACGATGGCGCTGCGGGCCGGAAAGCGGCAGGCGAAGGTGGAGCCTCTGCCCGGTTCGCTGGAGATGATGAGTTGGGCATCGTGGCGGTTGAGCACATGGTTGACGATGGCCAGGCCGAGGCCGGTGCCGCCCGAGGCCCGGGAGCGGCCCGTATCGACCCGATAGAAACGTTCCGTCAAACGTGGGATATGCTCCTGGGCGATGCCTTCGCCATCATCGCTGACGGCGAAGACCGGCTGTCCCTCCCGCTTGCGCCAAGAGAGGTGAACCCGGCTGCCTGGGGGGGTATGTTGGATCGCGTTGAAAACCAGGTTGGAAAAGGCGCTGCGCAGTTCCACCGGGTTACCGACCAGGAGCAGGTCTGCGTCCAGGTCAAGGTCGAGGCCATGCCGTCCCTCGCTCAAGGCCTCGGCTTCATAGACGATGGCGTGGATTTCCGCAGGGACATCCGCCGGTTCGGTATGCTCGGATTGCTGGCCCATCTCCAGCCGGGAGAGGGTCAGCAGGTCCTCGACGATGGAGCGCATGCGCCGGGTCTGGCTGACCATCAATTCGATGGGGCGATGGTGGGCGGATGGCGTTAGCGGTGAGTCGCCCAGGGTTTCGAGGAATCCGGCGATGACGGTGAGGGGCGTGCGCAGTTCATGGGAGGCGTTGGCGACGAAGTCCCGGCGGGTCATGTTGAGGTGGTAAATGGCCGTGATGTCCCGCGCGACGATCAGGCGCTGGCTCTTGCGCTCGCCGAAGGGGGAGATGCGCAGTGACAGCTTGAGCGCCTGGTTGTGAGGCGGCGTCAGTTCCAGGGCACGGCCATAGTCCGCTCCTTCGATCAGCGGCGCCAGGCCCGGGTGGCTCAGGAATTCGCTGATATGGCAGCCCTCGTCCCGGGGCCATGACAGGTTCACCAGCGCCTCGGCACCCTCGTTGGCCCACAGGACCCGCTGGGCCTTGTCCAGCATGATGAGACCGTCCGGGACCGAGTTGGCAACCTCGCGGAAGCGAAGGGCGTAACGCGCCTGGCGCTTGCGCCAGCGCCGAGCGTCCTGCTGATAATGGGCAAGGGCTCGGTAGATGTCCCCCCAGGCGCCTTGAGGATAGGGCGGGGCGAGATGCCGTTGGCCGGCGATCAAACGGGTCAACTGAATCAAAAAGTACAGATGGCGGGCGATGAAAGGCGCTAGACCCAGGATCAGGGCCTGGTGCGGCGTACCGCCGGTAAGGAAAAAAAGCAGCCCGATGCCGAGGCAACCCAGGCCATGGAGGAATTCAAAGGTCAGTGAAGGGATGCGCATTGGTCATATCTTATGAAGGGGCCATGACGAAGCCATGACCGGAGGGTGGCTGGCAGCCCACGCTGAACAGGGCAAATTGCCAAACAAGCCATTGCAGTGGGCATCCCCTGGCGGGCTGTGTCTTGGCCGGGTGTCGGCCACCCCTTTGGGCCGTGCTAGACTGCGCTGGACATCAGCCTGATGGCTTCAGGCCTGACGGCATGGGCTGAAGGATCTGCGCGCCTTCGCCGTGGTGGCCCTGGGGGTGGAGCGGCTGGTATGGCGGGCACTGTGAGGGAACCGAAAGAAGTGTCCCGTGACTTTCACGCACACTTTCATGAGGGGCCAGCCGCACCCCAGACGATGAAAGGCTTCACTGGTGTGTTTCACGCTAAGGATCCCTTAAGAACACAAGATTGAGGTGAGAAATGGTCCCTTTGCAGGCCCTGATTTTTGATGTCGATGGCACCTTGGCGGACACGGAGGCGGATGGCCATCGGCCGGCCTTCAATCTCGCCTTTCAGGAGGCGGGACTGGATTGGGACTGGGATCGCGCGCTCTATGGTGAACTGCTGGCGGTGACGGGCGGCAAGGAACGCATTCGCCATTTCCTGGAGCGATGGCGGCCAGATGAGCTGGAGCGACCGGGGCTTACGGACTTCATCGCCGGGCTGCATCGACGTAAGACCCATCATTACCTGGAGCTGTTGCGCTCGGGGGCCATCCCCTTGCGCCCCGGGGTGCGGCGTCTGCTGGAAGAGGCACGGGCCGCCGGTCTGCGGCTGGCCGTGGCGACGACCACCACCCCGGAGAATGTCATCACCCTGCTGGAGTGCGCCGGAGGAGCCGAGTGGCCGGGCTGGTTCGAGGTCATCGCCGCCGGCGACGTGGTCCCGGCCAAGAAGCCGGCCCCGGATATCTTCCATTACGCCCTGGACCGCCTGGCTCTGCCGGCCGCGGCCTGCGTCGCCATCGAGGACTCCGCCCATGGCGTCCGGGCGGCCCTGGGGGCCGACCTCAGGGCCCTGCTGGTGACGGTCAGCACCTACACCCGGGGGGAGGACTTCCAGGGCGCGGCCCGGGTGGTGGCGAGCCTGGGCGAGCCCGGTGATTCCGCCGACGCGGCGGGGGATGGGGACTGCATCGATCTCGCCGCCCTGGTTGCCCTGCATCGTGGGATCTACGGTCTAGGGTAAAGGGGGGAGGCCTCCGGGATCGCCAAACGCTGGATGATCCCCGTGGTGCTGCGGTCCGCGACCAGGGGGATGAGCACCACCTGGCCACCCCAGGATTTGACCTCGGGGGCGCCGACGACGGTCTCCTCGGTGTAGTCGGCGCCCTTGGCGAGGACATCGGGGCGGAGGTGGAGGATAAGGTCGAGAGGGGTGTCCTCGTCGAATAGGACCACGGCATCCACCGCAGCCAGGGCGGCGAGGACCCGGGCGCGGTCGGCCTCGGCGATGAGGGGGCGCTGATGACCCTTGAGGGCGCGCACCGAGCGGTCGGTGTTGAGCCCCACCACCAGCCGTTGCCCCTGACGCCGGGCCCGTTCCAGATAGGTGACATGGCCGACGTGGAGCAGGTCGAAGCAGCCGTTGGTGAAGACCACGCGCTCACCGGCGGCCTGCCAGGCCTGAACCCGGGCCCTGGCCCCTGTCCGGTCGAGGACCTTGGCGGCCTGCTCCAGGGCGGCCTCGCCGCTGATCGCCGCCAGCAGTTCCTCCCGGGTGATGGGGAAGGTGCCCACCTTGCCCACCACCACCCCAGCGGCCAGGTTGGCGAGGTGGGCGGTGTCGTCCCGGCCCAGCCCGGCGGCCAGGCCGGCGGCAAAGGTGGCGATGACCGTATCCCCGGCGCCGGAGACATCGAAGACCTCCCTAGCCAGGGCCGGGATGCGGCGTGTGCCCTTGTCATCCACCAGGGCCAGGCCAAGCTCGCTGAGGGTCAGGACCAGCAGGCCCAGGTCAAGGTCGCGGCGGAGCTCGGCCGCCGCGGCCAGGAGGCCCGGCAGGTCCGCCCGCGGCTGGTCGGTGGCCAGGGCGAGCTCGGCCCGGTTGGGGGTGATGAGGCTGGCGCCGGCGTATTTGCTGAAGTCCCGACCCTTGGGGTCCACCAGCACCGGGATGCCCAGGGCCCGGGCCGCGGGGATGAGGCGCTGGCACAAGGCGGCGGAGAGGACGCCTTTGTCGTAGTCGGAGAGCACCAGGGCCGCGGCGCCGGGCAGCAGGGGTTCAAGGGCCGTCCAGAGGCGGGACTCGTCCGTCGGGGTGAGGGGCTGCGTGGACTCCTCGTCGATGCGCAGCATCTGCTGATGGTTGCCGATGACCCGGGTCTTGACCGTGGTGGCCCGATCCGCGGCCGGAATCACGGCCTGGGTCTGGATGCCGTCCGCGGCCAGGGCGGCGAGGAGGGCGGTCCGGTCCGGGTCGTCGCCGGTGAGTCCCGCGAGCTGGACCCTCAGCCCCAGGTGGGTCAGGTTGCGGGCAACGTTGGCGGCCCCGCCAGCGCTCTGGGTGCGTCGCCCCAGCCGTACCACGGGCACCGGGGCCTCCGGGGAAATGCGCTGGACCTCCCCCCAGAGGTAGCGGTCGAGCATCAGGTCACCGACCACCAGGACCCTCCGGGCGCCGAAGCCGGAGCGGACCGCCTCTAGAACGGCCTCGGGATGCGTGAACACCCGCTATCCCCGGGCCGTTGCCGGGCTCGGCGGCAGCGAGAGTGCCGCGAAGTGGGCCTCGACCAGGTCGCAGAGGATGTGCCCGGCCAGCAGGTGGGCCTCCTGGATGCGCGCGGTGTTGTCCGCCGGGGCGATCAGACAGGCCTCCGCCAGGTCCTTGAGACGGCCGCCGTCCCGGCCGCTGAGGGCCGCAGTGGCGATGCCCAGATCGCGGGCCCGTTCCAGGGCACGCAGGACATTGGGGCTGTTACCGGAGGTACTGATGCCGATGACCAGGTCCCCCGGCCGACACAGGGCCTCGACCTGGCGGGCGAAGACCTGCTCGAAGCCGTAGTCGTTGCCGATGGCGGTGAGGGCGGAGCTGTCCGTGGTCAGGGCGATGGCGGCCAGGCCGGGGCGTTCGCGTTCGAAGCGGCCGACCAGTTCGGAGGCCAGGTGCTGGCTGTCCGCGGCGCTGCCCCCGTTGCCGAGCCAGTAGATCCGCCCACCGCTGGCCAGGGCGCGAATCATGAGTCCGGCGATCCGTTCCAGATCGCCCGCCAGGTCCGCGAGAGCGGCGATGGTCCGCTGGTGGTCGGCGAGATGCCCGGCGATGATCGCCGCCGGGGACCGCGGGGTGCTGCCGGTCACTCGGAGTAACTGCGCCGCAGGGTGCCCTGGTGATCGCGGGCGAAAAAGCTCACCCGGCCGGCCGGGATCACGGTGACGCCCCCTTCGGTGACCGTGAAGCGTTGACGGTCGGCCTCCGGGTCGAAGCCGATGCGGTCGCCGGGGGCGATGTGGTTGTGCCGGTCGACGATGACGCGCCGCAGGCGCGCGCCGCGACAGACCCGCACGTAGTCCATGATGATGCAGTCCTCCAGTTCCACATCCTCCTCGATCACGGCCTCGCGGCGGATGATGGAGTTGGAGATCCGGCAACCCTCGTGGGTGATGACCGCCGCCGCCAGGAGCGAATTGCGCAGTTCCCCGCCCAGGACCCGCGCCACCGGTCCCTGATAGCCACTGGAATAGATGGGCCACTGGGGGTTGAACATGTCGAAGACCGGCTCGGCGCCCAGCACGTCCTTGTGGGCATCAAAATAGGCGTCGAGGGTACCCACGTCCCGCCAGTACACCTTCTGCTCGTAGGCCTTGATGCCCGGGATCTCGTTGGTGGCGAAGTCGTAGGCGAAAAGCCGGTGGGTGCGCAGCAGGCGCGGCAGGACATGGCCACCGAAGTCGGTCTCGCCGTTGCGCTTGGCCTCTTCCAGGGCATCGAGGAGGACCTGGGTGGAGAAGATGTAGTTGCCCATGGAGGCGTAAGCTTGGTCGGGATTGCCGGGCATGGGGCTGGGATTGGCCGGCTTTTCCTGGAAGGCCTCGATGCGGCCATCGGGGCCCGCGGCGATGACGCCGAAGCCTCGGGCGTCGCGCAGGGGCACCGGCAGGGCGGCGATGGTGACATCGGCACGGTTGGCCAGGTGGAAGTCCACCATCTGGCGGATGTCCATGCGATAGATGTGGTCCGCGCCAAAGACCGCCACCAGGTCCGGGGCCTGTTCCTCGATGAGGTTGATGTTCTGGTGGACGGCGTCGGCGGTGCCCTGGAACCAGTGCTCGCCGCTCATCATCTGCGGCGGAACCACGGTCACGAACTGTTGCTGCAGCAAGGGGGAGATGGTCCAGGACTTGCGCACGTGCTCGATCAGCGACTGGGATTTGTACTGGACCAGCAGGTAGATGGTGCGGATGTTGGAATTGACGAAGTTGCTGAGGACGAAGTCGACGATGCGGTAACGGGCGCCAAAAGGTACCGAGGGCTTGGAGCGGGCGGTGGTCAGGGGCTGGAGTCGGGAACCCTGGCCCCCGGCCATGACGAACGCGATGGTCCGGTCGGCTTTCATGTCATCCTCCTCTCAACATCTCAATACTGCGAGCGTCACGTACTAGGGGTTTGTGTGGGCATCGCCGGCTGATTGTCGCGCTTTTTCGTTACCGGTCGGGGACCAGGCCGCGCCAGCCAGCCGTTAGCCCAGGATCAGGGGTGGCCTCTATTGTCCTCCAGAACGGTAGTGGCGAAAACTACCATTTTGCCCGGACTCACCCGGAACAGTCTTGCTAACAATCTGAAAATATAAAAGATCAGGACGACCCCGCCAGGGGGGCAGGTTTTACCTGCGGGTCGCGATGGCGGGGTGGGCTGGTTGGGGGAGGCGATTGCCGGGAAGAGATCATCGTGGGGGCGCACGGGTGATAGGCGTGTCCGCGTCGCTCGCCAGCCCGTCACGTGTCGGGAATAATGAATGGCTGAAGGGGGAAGGGTATAAAATCTTACCTTCATGGGCGGCGGTCATGCTGTTACCCGCCGCAACCCGTACTGACTGGAGTTCTGGCAATGGCCGATTGGCCCCCCGTCCCCCGCCGTCCCGTCCTGCTCGTCATCCTGGATGGCTTCGGCGTCAATCCCGCCAAGGCGAACAATGCCGTGGCCCTGGCGCATACGCCCCATCTTGACCGCTATTTCGCCCTCAATCCTCATACCACCCTCCAGGCCTCGGGCCGGGCGGTGGGCCTGCCCGATGGCCAGATGGGCAATTCCGAGGTGGGGCACATCACCCTGGGTTCCGGCTGCGTCATCCGCCAGGACCTGGTACTGATCGACGACGCCATCGCCGATGGCTCTTTCTTTCGCAACGAGGTCCTGGTCGCCGCCGCCCGCCGCGCCGCGGCCAAGGGTAGGCCCCTGCACCTGCTGGGGCTGGTCTCCGATGGCGGCGTCCACAGTCAACTGAGCCATCTCATCGCCCTGGCGGAGTTGTGCCGCCAGCAGGGCGCCATCCCCGCGCTGCACATGTTCACCGACGGTCGGGACACGCCGCCACGTTCCGCCCTGGGTTACCTGCCGGAGGTGGAGCAGGCCCTGGCCGCCGCCGGCGGGCACATCGCCAGCGTCTCCGGCCGCTATTACGCCATGGATCGGGACAATCGCTGGGAACGGACCGAGAAGGCCTGGCGCTGCCTGGTGGCGGGCGGCGGGGAGCAGGCCGGCTCCGCCCGGGAGGCCATCGAGCAGTCCTGGGCCGCGGGCCAGGACGATGAGTTCATCCTCCCCACCCGCATCGCCGGCGGGGCCCTGATCCAGGACGGGGACTGCGTCCTGCATTTCAACTTCCGCAAGGACCGGCCACGACAGATGCTGCGGCCCTTCTTCCAGCCGGATTTCACCCACTTCGACCGGGGTGGCTTCCGGGGGGCGGATGTCACCTGCATGATGCGCTACGACCAGACCTTCGACCTGCCCTTCGCCTTCCATCACGAGGCGCCGGGCATCACCCTGGGGCAGATCCTCAGCGAGGCCGGCCTGCGCCATTTCCACTGCGCCGAGACCGAGAAGTATCCCCACGTGACCTTTTATTTCAACGGTGGCCGCGCGGAGCCCTGGCCGGGGGAGGAGCAGGTCCTCATCCCCTCGCCCAAGGTCGCCACCTATGACCTCAAGCCGGAGATGAGCGCCCCCGAGGTCGCCGCGACCGTGGTCGCTGCCCTGGGGCGGCAGGAATACCCCTTCGTCGTCGTCAATTTCGCCAATGGCGACATGGTCGGCCATACGGCGGTGCGGGCGTCGGTCATCGCCGCCGTGGAGGCCCTGGACCTGCACGTCGGCCAGGTCCTGGATGCGGCCGTCGCCGCGGGCTACGCCGTGATCCTCACCGCCGATCATGGCAACTGCGATGAGATGGTGGACCCGGTCACCCAGACCCCCCATACCCAGCACACCCTTTACCCCGTGCCCTGCCTGGTCATCGACGAGGTGCCCTGGAATCTCGGCATCGGTGCCGGTCTGGACTGCATCGCGCCCACGGTGCTGCAACTCATGGGGCTGCCCCGGCCCGCGGCCATGCATGGCCATTCCCTGCTGCTGTCGCCGGCACGCAACTGATGGCTTGCGCCAGCGTTGCCAGGACTGGGCGCCTTGATCGGTCGCTGATGCCCGGCTGGCGAGCAAGGGGGAGGCGTGCGGCGCCTGTCGGGCCGCGCCGGGCGACTGACGTGAGGCCCGGCTGATGCGGGAATATCTCGCCCTTCTCAGGGACGTCATCGATCAGGGCCAGGACCGGCGGGACCGCACCGGGGTGGGCACCCGGGCCGTCTTTGGTCGTCAGGTACGGTTCAACCTGGCCGAGGGGTTTCCCCTGGTCACCACCAAAAAGATCCACCTGCGCAGTGTCATCTATGAGCTGCTCTGGTTTCTGAGTGGCTCCACGGACAACCGCTGGCTCCAGGCGCGTGGGGTCAGCATCTGGGACGAGTGGGCAACGGCGGAGGGTGACCTGGGGCCCATCTATGGTCGCCAGTGGCGGAGCTGGGCCGCCCCGGATGGCGCGGTCATCGACCAGATCAGCCAGGTCCTGGCCGCCATCCGCGCCAACCCCGACTCCCGCCGCCTGGTGGTCTCGGCCTGGAACCCCGCCGAGCTCCCCCTGGAGGGTCTCTCCCCCCAGGAAAACGTCCACCGCGGGCGGATGGCCCTGGCGCCTTGTCATTGCCTGTTTCAGTTCTTCGTCCAGGACGGGCGCCTGTCCTGCCAGCTCTATCAGCGCAGCGCCGATCTCTTTCTCGGGGTCCCGTTCAACATCGCCAGCTATGCCCTGCTGACGCACCTGCTGGCCCAGCAATGTGACCTGGAGCCGGGGGACTTCGTCCATACCTTCGGCGACCTGCACCTGTATCGCAACCACCTGACCCCGGAGATCGTCTTCACCCAGCTCGCCCGGGAACCCCGGCCGCGGCCGCGCCTGGTGATCCGCCGTCGGCCCCCCAGCCTGTTCGACTATGAGTTCGAGGACTTCGCGTTCCTCGGCTATGACCCCCACCCGGCCATCCGCGCCCCGATCGCCATTTAGCTCGCGAGCGTCATCCGAGGGAGTCCACCACCCATGACCGCGGCCCTGATCGATTATGGTCTCTTCCTCGCCAAGACCCTGACCCTCCTCCTCGGGATCGGGCTGTTGGTGGTCCTCGCCGTCCGTGCCCGCAAGAGTGACCAGGCCGGGGGGGACCATCTGGAGGTGACCCACCTCAACGACCACTACCGTGACCTGGCCCACCAGTTGCGCCAGGCCTCCCGGCCGGACAAGACCTATCAACGCTCCCTGAAGGCGGAGCGCAAGGCGGACAAGGCGCGGGCGAAGGCGGCGGAGGACCGGGCCCGACTGTTCGTGATCGACTTCCAGGGGGACATCAAGGCCACGGAGTCCGCCGCCCTGCGGGAGATCATCTCCGCCCTGCTCCTGGAGGCCCAGGAAGGGGATCAGGTCCTGCTGCGCCTGGAGAACGCCGGTGGCCTGGTAACCGAACATGGGCTGGCCGCCTCCCAGTTGACCCGGCTGCGGGCCAAGGGCATCCGCCTGACCGTGGCGGTGGACAAGGTGGCGGCCAGCGGCGGGTACCTCATGGCGGTGGTCGCCGACCAGATCATCGCCGCCCCCTTCGCCGTGGTTGGCTCGATCGGCGTCGTCGCCCAGCTACCTAACTTCCATCGGGTCCTGGAACGTCATGGGGTCGACTTTGAACTGCATACCGCCGGGGACTACAAACGCACCCTGACCCTCTTCGGCGAGAACACGGACGCCGGGCGGGAAAAGTTGCGGCAGCAACTGGAAGACATCCATGGCTTGTTCAAGGACTTCATCCATGAATATCGCCCAGGCCTGGACCTGGCCCGGGTGGCCACGGGGGAATACTGGCATGGCACCCAGGCCCTCGCCCTGGGCCTGATCGACACCATCCAGACCAGCGACGATTTTCTGCTGGCGGCGGCGGAGCAGACGGACCTCTACCGCGTCAGCTATGCCGTCCACAAGCGGCCCCTCGAACGGCTCCTCGCGGCCATGACCCAGGCCGTGCGCCAGCGGCTCCTCTGATGAGTCCCCGTGCCCGGGCCGGGTGATTGCCTGCCCATGACCACCTTGCCGCCAGGGGAACCTTTCCCGATGGTTGGCCGCTGGCGGGATCTGGTGCTGGCGCTGGTGCTCCTGTTGCTGGCTCTGCCTCAGGCCGGGGCCGCGGCCCTGACCTTGGCGGCCGGGGATCAGTCGCGCCCCCTGAGGGGTTATCTCGCCTTCCTGGCGGACCCCAGCGGGCGACTGGGTTTCGAGGAGGTCCGGCGCTTGCCGGCGAACGCCTTCGTCCCGTTGCCGGGGGATCTCAGCGCCGGTTACGTCGCTGGCGCCGCCTGGCTGCGCTTCGACCTGATCCGGGAGCCAGGAGCGCCGGAGACCTGGTGGCTCCACCTCGGCCCCCGCTACATCGACCATTTCGATCTCTTCGTTCCGGACGCCTTATCCGCCTCCTCCTACCGCCACCAGGCCCTGGATCTGGCACGGCCCTGGACCCAACCCCCTGACCTGGGGCATGCGGGCCTGGTCCCGCTGCGCCTGCCCGAGGGCGGCCCCCAGACCTTCTATCTGCGGGTCGCCAACGCCACCGCCCTCCAGGCGCGGCTCGAACTCTGGCAACCGGAGGCCTTCGTGCACTGGCTCCGGCTGGAATCCCTGTGGCAGGGCGGCTACCTGATCACCGCGCTGATCATCGTGCTGATGAATCTCTTCCATTGGTACCACCTGCGAGAGCCAGTCTTTGCCGCCTATGCCGGTTATGTCGCCAGCTTCGCCCTCTTCATGCTGCTGCGGGACGGCACCCTGTTGCTGGTCCTCCAGCCAGGCACCCCGCTGCCGCTCAAGTGGTTCCAGTTGGTGACCCAGGCGGTGCTGGTCTGGTTCGGCTATCGCCTCTTCGCCACCCTGGTGAAGCCGGAGCGGTTCTGGCCGCGCCTGGCACGGAGCTGGGGCCGGGTCAATCTGCTGGCGGTCGCCGCTGGCGCCACCCTGGTCGCGACCGGCGCCTTCAAACTGGCCGTCCCGGCGCTCTGGGGCTGGCTGCTGGTGATGATCGCCGTCAACCTGACCAGCTCGGGCCTGATCGTCGTCCGCTGGCGCGACCGTTCCGCGCTCTATTTCCTGCTCATCTTCGCCGTCCTGAACCTGGGCGCCATGGCCACCCTGCTCGCCAACTTCGGTCTGCTCCCGACCACCAGTTTTCTGGTGGAATATGGCCTGCTCGCCGGGACCCTGTTGCATTGGGTCCTCATTCAGATCCTCCTGGCGGACATCTTCCACCGCGTCAAGCGCGAGCATGAACGGGCCCGGGACCTGGCCCTCGCGGCCGCCCGCCAGGGCGAGGCGGAACTGGAGCGGCAGGTGGTGGAAAAGACCCGCGCCATCAGTATCCTCGCCCACCGCCACGAGGTCCTGCTCATGGCCGTGGGCGAGGGCATCTATGGGGTCGACACCGAGGTACGCACCACCTTCATCAACCCCGCCGCCCTGGCCATGCTGGGCTACGCCGCGGACGAGGTCCTGGGCAAGAACCCCCACGCCCTCTTCCATACCCGGCATCGGGACGGCCGCCCTTATCCCTTCGCGGACTGTCCCCTGCACCGCACCCTGGCGGAGGGCCGGGAGCGGCATCAGGAGGAATGGTTTATCCGCCGGGATGGCAGCCCGCTGCCGGTGGCCATGACCTGCGCCCCCCTGTACGAAGAGACCCAATTGATTGGCGCCGTGGTCGCCTTCCGCGACATCAGTGAGCAGAAGGCGCGCGAGGTCGAATTGCTGGAACTGGCCAACACCGACATGCTCACCGGGGTCGCCAACCGCCGCTTTTTCTATCAGCGCTTGCAAGAGGAAATCCGGCGGCTGCGCCGCGGAGGACGGCGGGAGGCCCGCTCGGCTCTGCTGCTCATGGATCTGGACCACTTCAAACGGGTCAACGATCACTACGGGCATGCCGCAGGCGACGAGGTGTTGCGCAACTTTGCCCGCCTCGCCCGCCAGGCCCTGCGCCAGGGCGATCTGCTCGGCCGGCTGGGGGGGGAGGAGTTCGGCGCCCTCCTGGCCGCGGAGGATGCCGCCGGGGCCCTGCGGGTGGCCGAACGCTTGCGCCGCGGGGTGCAGCAGGGTCCCTTCACCACGCAGGTCGGGCCTATCCCGCTGACCGTAAGCATTGGCATTACCGATCTCCAGGACAATGACCAGGCCCCCGAGGGTCCCCTCAAACGCGCGGATAGCGCCCTCTACGCCGCCAAGCGCAAGGGCAGGAACCGGGTCTGCGTCTTCGATTTGCTGGGCGATTGATTAACCCCGCTCACTTCTCGCCATGGGTGGGGGAACCCCCTTGCCCGCGCTCCCATGGCAAAATGTCCAACCAAGGCTCACCCTCGTGCCGTGATTTCGCAACCTGATCCGGGATGGGAACCAACACCATGCGTCGCGTGATCTTCAACCAAAAAGGCGGGGTGGGGAAATCCACCATTGCCTGTAATCTCGCCGCCATCAGCGCCGCCCGCGGCCGGAGAACCCTGCTGGTGGATCTTGACCCCCAGGCCAATGCCTCCCGCTATCTGCTCGGGGCCGCGCTGGCGGGTCGGACCCGGACCCTGGCCGACTGGTTCGACGACGTCCTGGCGTGTCGCATCTTTGGCCCCAAGCCCGGGGAATTCATCGTCGCGACCCCCTTTCCCCACCTGGGGCTCATGCCCGCCGATCCGCGTCTGGAGGAACTCCAGATCAAGCTGGAATCCCGCTACAAGATGTTCAAGCTGCGGGAGGCCCTGGATACCCTCAAGGACATCGAGGAGGTCTTCATCGACACCCCGCCGGCGCTGAACTTTTTCACCCGCTCGGCCCTGATCGCCGCGGACGCCTGCCTGATTCCCTTCGACTGCGACGATTTCTCCCGCCATGCCCTTTACGGCCTGATGGACAGCGTGCGGGAGGTCCAGGCGGATCACAATCCCCGGCTGCGGATCGAGGGGATCGTCGTTAATCAATACCAGCCCCGCGCCAATCTGCCGGTCCGCCTGGTCGAGGAACTACGAACCGAGGGCCTGCCGGTCCTGGATGCCTACCTCTCGGCCTCGGTCAAGATCCGCGAGTCTCATTCCCAGGCCAAGCCCATGATCCATCTCGATCCCCGGCATAAGCTCAGCCAGGAATTCGCCGCCCTCTATGATCTCCTCACCGCGGGGGAGCCGGCGGCGTCCCTCAACGACTGGCTCTGAGTCCGGCGGGCCCAGCGCCCATTCCCCATACTCACCAGTTCCAATCATCGCGACAGCGCCACGACCTCCGTCGCCTAAAGCCGCCGCGCGATCAGGTCGAACTCCGCCGCCAACTCCCGCCGAGGCCCACCGCCATGGCGGCTGATCAGCCAGATGGCGATCAGGGAGAGCAGGAACCCAGGTACGAGCTCATAGAGCGCGAACAGGTCCCCCAGCAGGGGTGGCCAGGCGATGACCACCAGGCCGCCGGTGAGCATGCCGGCGAGGGCGCCGCGCCAGGTCATGCCTGACCAGTAGACCGCGACCAGCAGCACGGGGCCGAAGGTGGCGCCAAAGCCCGCCCAAGCCTGGGCCACCAGATCGAGGACATGGGCTTGCGGGTCCAGGGCGAGAAGGAAGGCGAGGATGGCGACCGCCACCACCGCCAGCCGGCCGGCGATCACCAACTGGCCGGGGGTGGCCTTTCGGGCCCGGAGACGGCGATAGATGTCCTCGGTGAAGGTGGCGGAGGTGACCAGGAGTTGGGAGTCCGCGGTGCTCATGATGGCGGCGAGGATGGCCGCCAGGAGGATGCCGGCGACCAGGGGATGGAAGAGCAGGTTGACCAGGTGGATGAAGACCTTCTCCCGTTCGTCGCCGAGCAGGGGGCTGTCGAGGAGCAACACGCCCACCAGGCCGGTGAGGATGGCCCCGGACATGGTGAGCAGCGACCAGCCGACGGCGATGCGCCGGGCCTGGGGCACGGCCTCCGGAGCGCGGATGGCCTGGAAGCGCGCCAGGATATGGGGCTGGCCGAAATAGCCCAGGCCCCAGGCCGCCAGGGAGAGGATGGCGATGAACCCCAAGGGCTGCCCGTCGCCGGCGGTGAAGGGGTCGAGGAGGGCGGGGTTGAAGGCCTGGAGTTGGGTCAGGGCCGCCGCCGGGCCGCCGAGTTGCCCCAGGGCGACCAGGGGGACGACGATCAGGGCGGCGGCCATCAGCAGGCCCTGGAAGACATCGGTCCAGGCCACCGCCAGAAAGCCGCCCAGGCTGGTGTAGAGGAGGATGGCCAGGGTCCCGGCAGCCACCGCCCAGACATAGGGCAAGCCGAAGACGGCCTCGAACAGCTTGCCGCCGGCCACCAGCCCGGCGCTGGTATAGAGCAGGAAAAAGATGAGGATGAAGAGGGCGGCCAGTATCCGCAGCCAGCCGCCGTGGTCCTGGAAGCGGTTGGCCAGGAATTCGGGGAGGGTGAGGGCGTTGCTGTAGGCCTGGCTGAAGACCCGCAGGCGCCGGGCCAGGAGGCGCCAGTTGAGCCAGGTCCCCACCAGGAGCCCCAGCGCCAGCCAGATGGACTCGAAGCCGCTGGCGTAGGCCAGACCCGGCAAGCCCATCATCAACCAGCCGCTCATGTCCGAGGCCCCGGCGCTCAGGGCCGCCACCCAGCTCCCGATGCGCCGCCCACCGAGGATGAAGTCCTCGATATCCGTGGTCCGTTGGAAGGCCCGCCAGCCAATGATGGCCAGGATGATGAAATAGCCGGCGAAGGCCAGGGTGCGGAAGAGGAGGTCGGGGTTCACGGGCGGTTGTCGGCCTCGTCAGCTTCGGTGTGGGGTGGGAGTGGTTTTGTCTTGACTGGGTTAAACCTGAAAGTCGTACCCTGGCGCGACGCCACGCCATCAGGGTCAAAATATCATCAGAAAGGTGGACCGACGTGAAGGCCAGGCGCCTCCAGCCCGTCAGGACGGCGCATCCGGGGTGGTGGCGGGGAGGACCAATACCCCATCCGCGTCGGCATAGAGGAGATCCCCAGGGCGAAAGTCGACCCCGGCGAAGCGCACCGCCACCTGACTTTCGCCCAGGCCGCGTTTCTCGCTCTTGCGCGGCAGAGTGCCCAGGGCCTTGACCCCCAGGGGCAAGGTGCCCATGACGGCGCTGTCGCGGATGTAGCCGTGGACCAGGACCCCGGCCCAGCCATTGTCCACCGCCCGTTGGGCCAGCAGGTCGCCGAGCAGGGCGCAGCGGGGCGAGCCCTCGCCCGCGATCACCAGCACCCGGCCCGCGCCGGGCTCGCCCAGCATCTCCCGCACCATGGAGTTGTCGTCCGGGCAGCGGACCGTGGCGATGGGACCATGAAATTCGGTCCGGCCGCCGAAGTCGCGGAAGAGGGGGGCGCAGACCTGGGCCTGGTCGCCCCAGGCATCGCTCAAATCGGTGGTTTTCAGACTTTGTTCTGTCATGTCCAGTTCCTGAGGATCAGGGAAGTGATACCGCCAATACCATGAATTATAGGGGGTGATTGTGCCTGTGGTCCTTGGCCAGCGCCACTACGGCGATAGTTGTACGGCGATAGTTGAGTGGCGTCGGTTGCGCGGGGGCGACGCCCAGCGACTGAGGGCATGCATTTTACGCTCGACCGAAAGCATTTTTCACCAATCGTATCTATTCAGCTCACCTGGCCTGCCTCAATCTAGACGCGGCATTGGTGGCTG
>JADHED010000595.1_pt1 | contig 40484 bp, 40 predicted proteins | sample 8952041 | NCBI WGS metagenome assembly JADHED01 (sample SAMN16124423, study PRJNA663239) | bioreactor sludge metagenome | isolation source: sludge (control) | place: India:Bengaluru | collected 2018-09-08 | reverse complement strand
CTTGGCTACGAACCAAGGGGTCAGGAGTTCGAATCTCTTCGGGCGCGCCATATAATCAAGGACTTAGGCCACCAAAACGGTGGCCTTTTCCTTTTCCGTAGTAAAAACGTCAGGGGTTTCCGCAGAGCGTAGACCTACACGACGATTTACCCACTGTGCCAGATGCTCGGTTGATAGGTGTGCATAACGTTGCACCATCTCTGCCGATGCCCAGCCACCAAGCTCCTGTAGCACATTCAACGGCGTTCCATCTTGAGCATGCCAGCTTGCCCATGTATGCCTTAGATCGTGCCACCGGAAACCTGGAGCTATTCCGGCCGTGTTTACTGCTTCCCGCCAAGCTTTGGTCGAAGTTTGCGTGACAGGTTTACTACGATAGGGAAATACCCAAGTCTCATGTTTCCCTTTTTGCCCCTTAAGGATGATTACCGCCTCATTCGACAACGGGACGCCAATAGCCTTTTCAGCTTTTGCCTGGTCTGGGTGAATCCATGCAACAGATCGCTCCAAATCCACCTGCGACCACTCAAGATGCGTCACATTACGTCGACGCAATCCAGTTTCTAAGGCAAATCGCATCATAGGCTGCTGATGCTCCGGCAGCTTCGCCAGAAGCCTCTGGGCCTGCTCACGGGTTATCCATCGCACACGCTTTGCCGGTTCCTTCAGCATTGGTATGTTTGGGCAGTGTTCCATCCACTCCCAATCATCACGCGCCTTACGGAGAATGGCACGAATAATTTCCAGCATACGATTTATGGTCGTAGGCTTTGGCTCAATTCGTCGCGGCGGACCTTTTTTGCGCGGAATGGAATAAGGCTTCTGGCGAGCCGCCGTGATTTCAGCAATCAAATCACGGCTGATCTCGTCCAGATACTTACCCCGCATATAAGGGTCAAGCCAACGCAAATGCGACTTATCAGCATCCAGTGTCGATTTCTGGGATTTTTCAGACAAATATCTAAGCACTGCTTCTTGCCAAGTGCGACGCGGCTTTACACCAAGCCGCTTCTGATCCCACATTTCCGACTTCAGGCGATCATGTAGCTCTTGCGCCTTTATCTTATCGGCAGTCCTAGTGCTTTGTTGTATTCGTCTTCCGTCTGGGGCAGTAAGTTCGATCCACCACGAGGGCGAATCTTTACGCCGGTAGAGTGACATAAATAACTCCTTTCACGTGAGTCACTCGACGACGCCTGCACTGCATACTTTGACCGAATCCATTCAACCAAGTCAACATCCACAAACACCCATTTCTTTCCCGGTTTAGCTGCTGGAATCTCTCCCCGTGTCGCCATCCGATACAAGGTAACAGGATGAATCATCAGGAAAGCCGCAGCTTCCTTAATATCCATGGTCCTCATGTCTTTTTCAGACTATTCGCCAAGCTCTGCTTCGAACTCATTTACGAGTGCACCGACATGTGTATCAAGAACAGCGTAATCCTGCGTCACTTCCTTTTTGTGAGAAGTACGGAGAAGCTTCGAGAGCTCGTCAGACAAGTCATCCTGGAAATACACACGGAGTTGGGCCCTGTGCCTACTGGCTCCGACATATGCCCACTCTCGGTCTGTCATAGCCTCCGAAAGCAGTAGATACACCTTATCCACGGTCTGACCTTGAGCCTTATGTACAGACAGCGCATAGCCATAATCAATGTGCCCGTATTCAGTTAAATTGATGGATATCTGCTTGCCGTTATCAGTGTTGATTCCCAGCCAGACGTTGCCGATCTGATCCAGTTCCCATTTTTTAAGGGTTCCTGTCTCGCCATTTTTGACACCTAACTTGCGACTGTTACGAGTAAATAAAATCCGTTCCCCAACGGCCAAGGCACGCTCCCCGTGCTCCGTATTTACCGACACCTCAGAATGAAGCAATTGCCGGTGTAGTAGTTCTTCTCTGGCCAGCATGTTTACCTTGTATACATCGGTCTTAGTTCCAGCCAATATCAAGGACTGATGAACGGCTTCATGATTGAGCTCTTGTACCCACTGACTAACGATTACGCTGTGTACATTTTCAGATTGAACTGAAACCAACAACCCGCGATCAGCCAAGTTTGCTAACGCGCTTTCTGATTGGCCTTCAATCAAGTCGTGGATCATTTTTCGATCCGCTTCAGATTCTTGACGGCGGATATCCGTCAAGCTGGCGAAACCCAATTGGTCTGACAAGGCCCGAAAAATTCCTCCAGCATCGATGGGCTGGAGTTGCACAGGATCCCCAACCAGTACTGCTTTTGCCCCTGCCTGATGGATATGATTCAAGACTTGGTGAAGTTGCCGACTCCCGATCATGCCGGCCTCGTCGATAACAACAACATCTGTAGATGCGAGAACTCTCTTACCTTTTCCCAGCTCATTCTGCAGGCTGTGAAGTGTTTGGCTCTTGATGCCACTCCCGTCCTCAAGTGACTGCGCGGCCTTTCCCGCTAAAGCCGCACCGATCACAGTAAAATTGGATGCCTCCCAAGATTCCTTTGCTGCACGCAACATGAACGACTTGCCTGTCCCTGCCAGGCCACATACCGCTTTTACTGCACCCGGCTCTTCAGTGATATGCATAAGGGCATGAGACTGCTCTTCACTAAGCGATGAATACTTGATCAGCGCATCATCGCAAGTTACGAGATGCGACTTGTCGTTTTGTCGTGCAAGAGCCTGATCCAAGACATTCCGCTCGATTTCCAGCATTTCCCGCGTAGTGAAGCGCTCTGTTTGGCGACGGGAAGATGCCACGTGGCCGTGGTGTTCCTGCAAACGCACCAACCCATATTGATGTTGATCATGGACTTTGTAGGCAATCGTCAAATTCACCAGCTCCTGAACCTGTGAAGCACTCATTAGCCCTTGAGACTCAACGGCAATAGCCGCTTCGAGCTGCATCCTAGTGAATGTGGAAGCTTGTGCAGTCAAATTTTTCAGAATCGCATCGATATCGATTGAAGCAGGCTCTTGCAAAGCAAAATCATGGGTTTGCAGCAATTGGCGGCCCTCGAAGACGCTGAGGTCAATACCGGCGCACTCAGCTTCTTCCCTCCAAGCCCTGAAGAGAGATTGGCGATCCGTCAGCTCCTTGGCTTGCCGCGTGTTGAGCGCAGCGAAACTGGCGGCCTTGGCACTGGAATAGCCAGTTTGTTTTAGCCTCTCCACAATCTGGCTACGTCTCTTGGAAAAAATGTCACAGACTGTTTGATCAACACCTACGACTCTAAAACTTCGCGCGTCGCGTTCAATCGAATAGCCCAACTGCATCAACTGCGCCGCCAGCTCGGCTCGATAAATCGCGCCGCCAGCCATCTTGTAACGTGTATCAAAATCCAAGGCGCAATAGGTGCCATCTGCACGCATACCCAGATTTGCAACTGCAGCATGTGTGTGCAGTTGTGGGTCAAACTCTCGGCTGGTGCCATGTTGATAGGTGGCTGCTAGAATTGCTTTGATTGGTTGACCAAACTGGTCGCGATCCCGGCTGCTGAACGCTCGCTGTTCCAGGTACGCCAGCGCAGCAGTTACCGCCTTATTATGTGCATTCTCAATATCGTGACGTGCCTCATCCGAGGAAAACGCCCAAGCAATGCTGACACTTTTAGGCGCAGAGAAGGTCAAGTCCCATCCCGCTTTGTGCTGCTCTCCAGCATTAGCCGCCAAGGCATCTCCAGTTAGCGGATGTAACCCCCGGAACATCTGACCAAGCTGCCCAGGTCGTACCGTCCCAAACAGATACAAACTTGCAGTCAGCCCCCCCTGCCATTGCCCAGGAGGCTCGCCTCCATTCTCGTAATAATCATCCTGGGCAAGATGCTCGTAATATTCCTCAATCCCAGAGCCTGCAGTTCCCAAAGACTTTATGCTTAACATTCGAGCACCTCCTCCAACTGATTGCCTCTGCGTTGATCGTGCTCTTCGATCAAGTGCTTTTCATTCTGGAATTGCAGTAGAAATTCAGCAATCTGTTCGGCATCCTTCGCTGCGCGAAAGATCTCGTTGTGGTCTTCGCGTAGCGCCTGAATCCAACTGCCAATGTATGCAGCGTGCTGGCCGGGATCATGAGGTATCCCAATACGAACTGATAAGAAGAAGCTTGATAGTTCGGCACGTAACTCCTCACGCGCATATTCCTGACTGCCAAACTGATTGATCAAGTCGCGGCTCAGTCTTGACTGGTGCCCAGTCCAATGCCCAAGCTCATGCAACGCTGTTGCGTAATAAGCCTTCGCTGAAGGAAATAGCTCTTTGGCAGGCAGGTGAATCTCATCCTTCATCGGAGAATAAAATGCCCGATTTTGCTGGTCATGAAAAAGCCTAGGGTTAGCTTGACGCAGGATGAGATCTGCTGCCTCTTCTGGCTGCCATTGGTAACCCTGAACAGGTTCTAACGCAGGCACATCTTTCATCTGCTGCACATTGAAGATATGGGCATAGAACACACGTGGATGCTCCAATTTGACCCGGACCATTTGCCCATACTCATCCTTCTTCTGCTCATCCCACTGCCAATACTCGACAACAGTGGCTTTTTCGCCTTTGCTCACTTGCCATCCTTGTTGCTGCGCTTGCTTGTAAGTGCACCAGCGAGGATCATCAAAAGGTTGGCATTGCAGCCAGAGACAGTTCCCGCCATGGTATGGCCGCTCCGAGACAGCGTTGTATGGCATTCCGAATTGAATTTTTGACTCATCCCAAGGCTTTATCCAAGGCGCTGTTCCTTCGTTGAGCGCCTGGATGATCTTCTCTGTCAATTCCTTCCGATAGTTAATGGGATTCATGGCTGCCTCCCATTGCACTTTGAGTCCATTGCTCTAACGGTTCAGCCGCACTTTCTTCTGGAGTTCCAGTCACTGCCATAGCCCTAAGTTCCGACTCAGAAGGAGGTCGCAGCGTAAGTTTTGGTTTACGTGAGATGGCCCGCGAGCTATTAGTTGGCGGATTGGACGTACTGGGTTGCGTTGCTTTTGTGCCACCCTTATAGGTTGGTTTCAGCCATTCTGCTTGGACTGAGGCGGCACGAACAAGATCGGATTTTGTCAGCTTGGACATGGGCCAATGCAAGAGACAGGCATCGTCATAACCCAGAATAATAGCCGCTACTTTATCGCCTCGGCGCCCGAGCTCACTTTCTAGCTCTGAAGGTTCCATCACCAAGACGTTTTCTCTGATAGGGGATTGGCGAACCCCTTGATGTACAACAATTCGATCAATTGTTTGATAACCAATGAGTTCTTTGGCAATAAAATTTGCTGTAGAGCCCCCTTTGATTTGAGTAATGATGAATGTGCCCACACTACTTATCCAGGTCGACGCAATATCATCCCCATAAATGGCTTTAATCTGATGAATATCCTGAGCTGTTAGTACGACACGAATACCCTTGGACCGGCCTACAGCAAGTAATGGAGCGGCCTGCTTTAACTCGCCAATTTGAGGGAATTCGTCAAAAAAGAACCAGATACGGCGATGTTTGGAATCAGGAAAGCCAGGTGAATTGATAAATCCGGTGATCAGGGCAATTATCCCCTGAGTGAAGGCTTGAGCCAGCTCTTCATGATCGCCAGAGCCCTGTATGACGACGATGCGATTTGGCGTTTTTCCGTTACTTAACCATTCCCTGAAAGAAAATCGCTGCGATGCCGGTTTATTCCCCCAAGCTTTAGCAAGGTCAGAAACCAGGCTCATGTTGGACCCAAAGTTTATAAGCACCGATTGAGTGGTTTTTCCAGGGGCGCTCAAGATATGTATTGCTTCAGGTACATACTTCTGAACAATCGACAGCAAGTCTGGAGTGCTAAGACATGTAGCTAGAAATAAATCTTGCCAACCCCAGGTTGTCCCCATTTCAGTCTGGAGCTTTATTAAAATTGCAGTGAGGATTTGACGGGCCGAGTTATGCCATACTGGATCATGCCCAGGAGGAATCAGCCTTGCTGCGAGCTGACGTGCATCATTCGCATTACGGCAATCCTTAGCCACATCCCACGCATGACTTCGTGCATCCCAAGGTGCCAATAAAATATGCTTAGGCATCCACTGGGTGAAATCACCCTTGACGTCATAGACGACCATTCGATCGTTTCGCCTGATTGCAGCGCGAATAAGTGGAATGGTGATTTGTGTTTTGCCGCTACCACTGCTTCCGATGATCATGATATGACGGGTCTCTCGATCAATACTAAGACGCCATTTAAATGACGGATACATGGCGATCCCCTCACGACCCTGCTTGCATTCCTGATCCGACCGCTTCACAAGGTATTGCAAAGCGCGTTCCCCAATTAATAGTCGGCGACCTTTGATATGGCGAATGGCAGACTCAGGCTTACCTACTAAATATCCTAAGTAACATCCAGCAAGAACCCCCAGGATTAATGAGGTATTGAAACGCCAGAGAAAGGGGGTCGCGCCTATATCTACTCGCCCAAGAAAATTTCTGTAGTAATCAGCAGTTTCTTGAAATAATGGTGGCGCCAATTCATTAACTTTGAGTGCTGTCCAATATTGCAGGTGTTCTGGAAATTCGGCTAATTTGGTTGGAATTGGTATTTGCCAAAGCAACCATGCAACCGAAATAAAGGTGACGATTGCTGAAAGGACTCCAATCGCAAACCCCAACTCAAAATTTTCTGGCAATTTTTCCTTGATTCGCATTTTCATTCCTCCTGGATTATTCAGGTTGTGCCATGGCAATAACTTGTCTAATGAGCGAATCAAGCTGTTTGCCATTTGTCTTTATTGCTGCAGCAAGCCGTAATTCCATTGCTTCTAGCCGAGCAACTTCCTGCTGATTTTCAAAGTGACGCCGCAGTGCCAACCTCACGACCTCTGCCTCGCTTGTTTTTGTTCTCTCAGCCTCATCTACAATTAATTTGTGTAGCGCTGTGGAGAACCGATATGTTTTTGCAACGGTTGTTGTCATACAAAGCCTTCCTTTTTCATGTATACGGCGTAAACACCTTGAAAATAGCCGCGTAAATTCATTTCGCAATATTCGGTGAGATGCATTTTCAATACCTCTTGGAAATCAGTCCTGACGCGGCTTTGAGCGAGTTTTTGATAGTTGCCGTATCTGTGTTTGCCCAAGCTGGGCGTCAGGTGTGTATGTCATGTTTGTCATTCTTGAAAGCAGCAAACAGATGCTTAAGTAAATGACTAGAGGTGCCACTTAAGCGGCACCCCCAGCTAGTTAGCTTTTCAAGAAGTTGAACACGGCCCACAACTGCTCGTCTGTGAGTTGAATATTCGCCAATTCTTCAGGGCTCCAAGCAGCTCGAACTGCCTCGTTTCCCGGAGGAACAAGGAGCAACCCATGATTTGGATCAGTGAAATAGCCATTAATGAAATGGTCCAAGACTGCGGCAGTAGGAATATCCAACGCAAACTGACCGATAGCCCCTGTCGAACCATCCTTAGCTACAACAAACCGAACATTACCTAGCTTAAGATTCCTCATACGACCTCCTAATTAAGTGGAGACCGCAGTATAAATATGTAGACAAGTAATTGTAATTACGTGAAAATAAACGTATCTGTCCACTAAAATGAAAGTATGAGTATGGGAAGGCCGAAACGAAAAGAAATTGACAAGCTGAGGACTAAGATCTGGTACGAATCAATTCGAAAAGGGCTAAATTTGAAAAACCCCTATGAGATGGACGCTTACTTCGATTCAGGTACAAATCGAAACTGGTATAAATACAAGGATGGAATGCGTGTGCCGACGCATGCAACTCTTGCAAATGTTGAAAGGAAATGTCCGGGAAGCAGGGCCGTCTTTGATACAGGCCCCCAAGATGTAAAGTTATGGCAAGCGCTGGCTAGGCCCCATAATGAACTGTGGGAAGTTATCGATATATCTTTTCCGAATCTACAGACTCCGCGTAAATACGGTCTGCTTGGCATTCCCCAGTATGCCAATGAATTTGGCAAGCAATTGTTACCTCAGAAATACCATGCGACTATAGACTTCATTGAACATGGCAAGGGCGTACAAAATAATAAGGTTTATCTTGCTCATTCCAAAGGGGAAATTTCCTTAACACCTGAAATCGCTGTGAGTGTGATCGCCTTTTGGCGACTGTGCTCACTCGTGATGTTTGAAATGTTGAAGGCTGACTACCTACTTTCTGGTGTGAAACTGGCCTTTTATCATGAGGAAATATTTGGCGCTGACATCGACAACCATTTGTGGAAATATCTCAATGATCACCTAAGGGAGGAGTACCATGTTGCGCAAAATCAAAAATAACATTGTCGAGGCATCATGAAAATACTCACGAATACAGGGACGGATATGATCTGCCCTCCTTTTGCCCTACTACCTAAAAGTTATGCGAATTCATAATCCTCCAACGGCTTCTGCTCTCATGGCTACTGCTAGAAGTTTTGGCAACTACGACCTTGCTGCAGCTTTGGCAGATCTAATTGACAATAGCATTAAGGCTGAAGCCGAAAAAATATCCATAAAATTTGTGCCTGAAAATGATGACGTAGTCGTACGCATACGTGATGATGGCACTGGCATGAGTCGCGATGCATTAATTAGTGCCATGCGACCAGCCAGTACCCACCCTGAGGAAATAAGAGAAAAAACCGATTTGGGCCGCTTTGGTTGGGGTATGAAATCAGCCTCTCTATCACAGGCGAGAGTACTGACAGTTGTAACCTGGCAAGAAGACAAAATCTACGGGGCACGCTGGAATATTGATGACTTAGATGACTGGGCTATGGATATTTTCGAAGGTGCTGAAGCAACAGAGCTCCTCAGCTCAGCCCCTGAAAATGGATCAGGTACCGAAATTATCTGGAGTACATCTGACCGGCTATTTGATATTGGCTCAAGCGCAAGTATCGACGAGCGACTTAACGACAAGATTGCTCATGCCAAAAACCGTCTTTCATTAATATTTCATCGATATCTATCTGGGCAAGAAACTAAAAAGTTAAGTATCTTTATGCAAGGCTCAGCGTTAACCCCTATTGATCCATTCATGAAATCCCACCATGCAACGCAAACAGTGGGGGAAGAAATTATAAGAATGGGGGATGGCCAAGAGGTATCTATCCAACCTTACGTATTGCCTCATTTCTCGAAATTGAGCACTCAGGAAAAAGCCCAGCTGGGTGGAGATGAGGGTATGGTTCGAAATCAAGGGTTTTACGTATACAGAAACAAAAGACTCATAATTTATGGCACTTGGTTTAGATTAATTCCCCATGGTGAGCTTTCACAGCTAACAAGAGTCAGGGTTGATTTGCCAAACAGTCTTGATTCGGAATGGAAGATCACAGTTGATAAATCTGACGCGCAATTACCAGTTACACTTAAAAAGCGATTGCGTGAAATAGTATTAAATTTCAGCAAAAAATCTACCTCCGTGCACCGCAACAAAGGAATCGATTTCTCAAAAATGGGCAGAGAGCCAGTATGGAAAAGAAATGCTCACAACGGAAGGATTCGATATCTCATTAATCGTAACCATCCCATCATCGATGAATTACTCACTGAGCATGACGATAAGGAGTCTGTGGCTAAGGAAGTACTGAATCTTATCGAATCATTTCTTCCTACGGAAAATCTGATTAAAGACTCATCTGATGGCAAGGATGGACCCATTCAGGCAATCACTGACCCTGATCAGTACGAATCCCTGATTAACGCATGCTTCATTAGCTATTTGCGAAAGACTGACGAGCCCCCTAGCATGAAAGATTTTTTGTCATTCGCAAAGAATGTTGAACCATTTGCGAGCCAGTGGAAGTACACGGAAAGCTATGTCAGAGAAAATGCCCGCGCCAAGTGGAGGCTAAAAGATGGCTAGAGATGAATTTGATTTCGAATCCACACTCATTTATCTCAGGGCCAAAATTGCAAGAGACTTGAATGGTCGAACGACCGTTACTCCTGGCTACCTTGATGAAGCGGTTTACAAGTTCGGGAAACTTTTTGATCTAAATAATGAAGAACACTCTCGCTTGGTCAAACACTTGGAGACTATTTATGGCACAACTCAGGAAAATGGGAATTTGCTTAGGGGCACCTTTATAGAATGGTATCCAAAAGCAAAACTCAAAACCGACCGCCACTACTGGGAGCGTCTCGAAAAGTTCTGGAGAGATCGCTCGGTTCTACCAAATGATGTCATTCGTTCAGTAGATGAAGTGACAGATGAGATCATGGGCTACCTTGGCGACCCAAATGACAAGACCTCATGGAATCGTCGCAGAGGCTTGGTCATGGGACATGTGCAGATGGGCAAAACAACGAACTATTCTGCACTGATTTCAAAAGCGGCAGATGCTGGCTACAGAATCATAATTGTCCTTGCAGGGCTAACCAATTCATTAAGGTATCAGACTCAGGTACGGCTGGATAAGTCCTTCGTTGGAAAATCATCCGTTAGCGACGCAACACATACCAGAATATATGACGTAGCCACAGTTTTCGTAGGTGAAAAGGATGACTACTCACCTCGCCACCCGTATTGCGGCACATCACAACTGTCCGATTTCAATGCCAATGCCGCTAGAACAACCGGCGCCCATGAGGGAAATTTTGCTGATCCCATTCTATTTGTGACAAAAAAACATTCCAAGGTCTTAGAGAGACTCGCCGAATGGCTAAGCAGCCTCAGGCATGGTGAGAAACTTGACGGCCCGATGTTGCTAATTGATGATGAGGCAGACAATGCCAGCGTCAACACAAGAGAGAATCCAACCGAGACCACTGAAATTAACAAGCGTATTCGCGATCTGCTTCACACGACGAAACAGTCCACGTACGTTGGATATACGGCGACACCTTTTGCCAACATATTTATTGACCCTGATTCCATCGACAGCTGGGAGAGAGAAGATCTGTTCCCAGCTGACTTCATTAAGTCCCTTGAGCCACCAACAAGCTATGTCGGCGCAAAAAGACTTTTTTCGGAGGAGGGAGACTTATCTGATGCATGTGTCCGTGAAATACCAGACGATTATCAGCATCTGCTGCCAATAAAACACCCCTCATCTCATGTTATCAACCAGCTGCCTGCCAGCCTGCTGGATGCGATCAGGGAGTTTGTGCTTTTTCGTGCCATCAGAATTGCCAGTGGATATGGTGAACTACATTCCGCCATGCTGATAAACGTCAGCCGCTTCAACAATGTACAGGGACAAGTCAAAAATTGTGTGGATGTTTTTCTGAGCGATACCCAGAATGCCATCGAATCCTGGTCTATGTCCACATGGGAAAAATCAAACGCTTTGCTGGAACTGAAAAGAGTCTGGCAAGCCGAGTACGATGATCTTGCAGATTTCAGTTGGGATCAAATACGAAAATATCTAATCCAGTCAATTCGCTCAATCAACAGTCAGCTTGTGAATATGAAGGGCGGCGGCATCGACTACGAACGCGCCCCTTCAACAGGAATCCATGTCATTGCCATTGGCGGATTAGCACTTGCACGAGGACTGACTCTGGAAGGTTTGGCAGTTTCATATGTACTGCGTAATGTCGGTGCAGGTGACACCCTGCTTCAGATGGGACGCTGGTTTGGTTACCGCCTAGGATTTGAACAGTTTTGCAGAATTCACGCCACACCAAACCTTATTGGTGATTTTAGAGAAGTCAGTGATTCTGTCGAAGAACTCAGAAAAGATTTTGAGCGTATGGAGGCTTTGGGTAAAACACCATTTGAATTCGGCTTGAAAGTCAGACAAAGTAGTACAGGGATTGCGATCACAGCCGCAAACAAGATGCGTAGCTCACAACCAGTCGCTCTGGCTGAAGACTTCTCCGAACGTCATATTCAGGCTCACACAATTTTTGACGATGATAGTACTAACAGAAAAAATTATGAGGCTGTGGAAAAACTGATTTCTTCGGTTGGAATTAATCCCATGTGCGCCAACAATGCTCTGATCTGGAGCAAAGCCAATGTCGCAGTTGTAGAGGCATTCCTGCGCGAGATTGAACTTCCTCAGAATGAATTCATGGGAATTGGAGAGAATCGCGAAAGCCTAGTAGATGCCTACATTCAAGACAGGTCAAGAAGTGAACTTCGAGACTGGGATATCGCCATACCTTTTGTATCTCAAAAGGGAAATTCCGCTGTAGTCTTTCCGTTCTCATCACTGGCAACAGAAGCAGGCTCTCAAGGCCTGAAATATTGCCGCTCCAGAACCAGCGGTATTCGTGAAAACACCGGGCTTGTAAAAATAACTTCTAAAAATGCAGTGGCTTTCGGAATTGATGATCTGGCATATGGGGAAGATAAAGAGGAACTCCAGAATAGAGTAGAAAAAGTGCGTTTAGATGCTATAGCCAATGGAATAAAGGCTCCTTCAGTAAACCGGCTCTTCGCTTCATCCCGTGAAAGACCTCTTCTGGTAATTCATTTACTCGATTTCGCGCTCAGGGAAGACGAAACAAAAAATGAAAAACTGAAAATCTCATCCGAGCGGCCAACCGTAACTATCAGCATGGTTTTCCCTTCAACAACAATTCCATGCAAGGAGCGTCATTATCAGGCCTCTGCTAGGCTGATCCAGATGTTGATAGATCAGCGCAATGAACTTGAGACGGACGAGGATATTGATGATGAATGAGTTTGCTTCCAAATGGGAAGAGATTTCTCAATCAGGACATTCGGCTGGACGTTTCCGAGTGTTTCCTGATCATCCTCTGGATTTTTTCCTTGATTTTTCACTGCACGGTAACCGAGAGGTCATGGTGGAGGCCATGGCAGACGGACTGCCAGTTCCAGACCTGCCGACCTTTCAGAACATCGAGTTATCGATCACCGAAGTAACTGGCGGATTACGGATCGGAATGACACTCAATGATGAGGACTTGAGCCAGAGCTTCAGCGTCATGTGCTACGACTTAGTTCAGAGATCGGGCAAAGGCATAAGTGTGCCAGATGCATTGCAAATATTTCTTACAGCACTGAGCCACTGGGCCGACCTGTTCAAACAAAAGTTATCAGGTGGACTCACTCGCCCTGAAACAATGGGATTGCTGGGTGAGCTACTTGTTCTGGAACACTTGATAACAAATGGCTCTGTTAACGTGCTCACTGCCGTCAAAGGCTGGAGAGGACCAGACGGTGACGCCAGGGACATCGGGTTCAATGGATCACGTATCGAGGTGAAGACACAGCTTTCGACCAAAGCGGTCAGCCTGAAAATCGCATCACTGGATCAGCTTGATGATAACGGTGGCAAACTGCACGTAGTACTCAACAGGATCTCTCCAGCAGAAAACGGGCACTGCCTAAATGAAGTTGTCAGCAGACTATCTGATCTGCTAAGTCAAAACAGATATGCCCTTTCCGAATTTGAAAGAAAACTTGAACTGGCTTCTTTTGATCACAACTCCGGATACTCTAAGGAAAAATTCGGGCTAGACCAGACAATTATCTACCTTGTCAATGAATCATTTCCCCGGTTGACGCCTCAGAACATTCCTCAGGGAATTTTTGCAGTCTGTTATGAAATACGTGGAATCGCTCTTGAAAGTCACATGTCTTCATGGGATGAGCTGCTGAGAACAATAAATGAGTGAGCTGGAAAAAGAATATCAGAATCTTGCCAATGAAATTGCCATCGGTAGCGCAGCAGATGGCGAATTGAAGATCACAGAGTTTTTCCGAATCTTCTCACAGGTGGCAGCTGAAAATGGTGACTGCCCAGATCTGGAACATTTACCAGTATTATCTGAGACAGGGCTAGGCTACCGAGTAGACGGCTATGCCTTGGAAATCCCAGAAAACACGGAGTTTGAATCTGGCGATCTGTATCTGGGCATTTGCAAATTCTTCCAAGATGAGCACCTTCCGGTTATCAACGCAATTGACATAGAAAAATCGGTCAGTGAGGTTGAACGTTTCCTCAAGATTGCGATGAGCACTCAGGCCATGGAGGAAATGGAAGAGTCAAGCAATTCTTACAAGCTTGCGCTCTTTATAAATCAATACCTGCAACGAATATCGAGGATAAGAGTTCTCGTCCTGACAAACGCACATCTGAAAACCCGCAAGAAAGTATTTGCGCACAAAGATATTGGCAAATTCTCTTTACATATAAATGTTCTGGATCTGGAGCGCTATGTAAAAATTTCTTCCACGGGTGCAGATCCTGTGGAAGTGGACTTTAAAGAGGACTTCGAGGGGGCCGTACCTTGTCTGCCAGCGTCCACAAATGCATCGGAATACGCAAGTTATCTGTTTGCCATGCATGCCCCGGTGCTGGCAGAAGTTTTTGCCACGTACGGAAATCGGCTGTTAGAGCAAAACGTCAGAACATACCTGCAAGCCCGGACGGATGTGAACAAAGGGATCCTGAAAACCATTGCTGAAGATCCTGAGATGTTCTTCGCCTATAACAATGGATTAACTGCTACAGCTTCTCATGTGGAGACCGAGAAACTACCGAATGGAATCCTTGGAATTACACGTATTCGCGATTTCCAGATTGTGAATGGGGGGCAAACAACAGCATCGATGCTGTATGCACGTGATGGTCTTAAACGTGACCTTGCAAAAGTATATGTTCAGGTAAAGCTGTCTGTCGTTGATGAAGCCAAGCTGGATCAGGTAGTCCCTAAAATTTCTGAGTATGCTAATACCCAGAATAAAGTTTCGCTTACCGATCTTGCCGCGAACAGTCCGGTTCAGGTTCGAATTGAAAGAATTTCGAAGGAGGTTACAGTTCCCCAGAAAGCAGGTTCGTTGTATCCCACAAAGTGGTTTTACGAGCGTGCCCGAGGCCAGTATAAAAATCTCTTCTCTTACAAATCAACTTCCGAGCGCAAGAAGCTTGAAATCGAGTATCCGAAGAGTCAGCTAATCGAAAAAACTGATTTGGCAAAATTTGAGCTTTCCTTTGATGGCGAGCCTCACCATGTAAGTGGAGGAGCCCAGAAATGCTTCAGTCAATACGCCAAAACTTTTCTTGCCTCCATAGGTGACACCAGCGCATTAAACGAAGTCTGGTTCAAAAGAGCAGTTGCCAAAGGCATCCTGTTTAGAACTCTTGATCTTAAAATCGGCCTGTCTGACTGGTATAAGATCAACAGAGGTCTTAAGGCCCAGACCGTTACTTACACAATTGCAGCATGTGCAAACGCATTTCGCAGGGCTGGATTGCAAATTGATCTGCAATTAATCTGGAAGAACCAGGAAGTACCAATGCCACTTCTGGAATGGATGCTTGAGCAGGCCCAAAATATTCACAGGATTCTCAATGCCCCCCCTGGGAGCGTGCGCAACCCGGCAGAATTCTGCAAAAAGGAGTTCTGCTGGACGTTGCATGTAAGAGATCAGGTAATCCTTCCTGATAGAAGGTTTGCTGAATTTGGAATCTCAATTGTTGAATTCAACGAGGAAATGACACTTGGGAGAAAAAATGAGCGAAACAACCGGGAGCTTGATTTCGAAATCGTGATCGCCAAACTGGTTTCGCGTGCTTCCGAAATTAAGGGCTTGGCTCAGTCGAGACAATTGATATCCCCAAATAATTCGAGCGCCCTTCACAAGCTGGAGACAGGCAGATTGAATTTCAGCAAAGCTGAAAAAAATGCCCTTAAAAGTCTGTTTGAGAGACTTGAGATCGAATTCTAAGCAATATTTAACCTATGCCAGAAGGTCTGCAACCTTATTTGCAATCTGGTAAGCAAGCAGCGGAGGGACGGCATTCCCGACCTGATGAAACTGCTGGGTTCTGTTTCCCTGGAAAAAATAGTTGTCCGGGAATGTCTGGAGCCTGGCAGCCTCGCGAACCGTAAGGCTGCGACATTGCTTTGGATCTGGGTGTATGAAGTAGTGCCCGTCCTTAGAGATATGGCTAGTTACCGTTGTCGCAGGTTGATCAAACAACTGCACCCTGAAACGATCCGCGAATTTGCCGGTTTCCCAGTTCTCATGATTGGGTCGCAGTCCGACAAGATTAAATTGCTCATGTCCTTTCGGTGAAAAATTATTGGCTTCAGCAAATGATGATGCATACATATAGCGACGCAGATCACTGGTCATATGCCCTCTCGCCTCGTGATTTAGCCAGTTGGTGAGCCGGGTATCTCTATACCACCTATGGAGCTCTGTGCTCTTCCATTCTGGCTTGCCCGTAATTGGCAATCGGACTGAGCCATATCCGGCTTGGGAGTTTATCTTGCCGGACAAGCCTTTCAGGATTGAAGCTACTTTATTCAAGTCTCCATTTGAGTCCGTCTGCGCATAAAGCCATTCAACATGGCTTTTCACTTTTTTACCCCAGCTTTCCGGACTATCTTTTTCCTTGCTCAAACGGCTACGAAGGGCCGGCAGATTATAGATTGCATCCCTGACCGTTGACTTCGAATCATATTTCCTGAGCTGGTCTGGAGCTTTTTCCAGATCTTCTCGCACTCCGATCAGAATTACTCTATGTCGAGCTTGCGGAATACCATAGTCCTCAGCACGAAGAATAAAGTCATGTACGTTGATGGCATGAGGATCCATCCCACGTTCAAATACTGTCGGAAGAGCAAGTGAATAAATTCTGTAGCCCACGTCGAATTTCTGATCTAGCGCTCGATCCGGGTCACTCAGATCCTGAAGAATGGAATGAAAGATTTTCTTTCCCTCCACTTTCGAAGAGAGAATTCCTTTGACGTTCTCCATCACGAATACTGCAGGCTTGTATTTCTGGATAACCTTAAGGTATTCGCGATAAAGGTAGTGACGATGATCAGTCTCGGCCTTGTATCCTTCTATACCGCGATTTCGTGCACGACCAACCAGCGAATATGCTTGACAGGGGGGGCCGCCTATCAGAAGCCATGGTTTTGACTTACTCAGATTTGCTTTATCAATGATGCCATAGAGCTTCTTGTTATCTTCTTCGTTGCCAAGCGTCAGCTGTTGAGCCTCATTCTCTGCTTCATTCCAGACAGACAATGTATTGTCATCATATGGGATAGTAGTCTCGCCATTGCAGAATCTGTAGTAGCAGTTAAGTGCGTAAGCACCCTGCCTCTTGAGATTTCGGTAAAAGGCACGTAGTTTGAGCGTACTGTGAGCCGCTGCATCCATTTCGGCAGAAACGAGTATCTTGAATGATTTCCCATCATTGGCGGAAGAGAAGCCCTCACCGAGGCCACCGGGACCTGCAAAAAGATCAACTATGGGTATAGGTTTCGACAATGACATGGGGTAACGATTTTTAAATGCTTCATGAAAGCGCCAGGATACCAGGAATGACTGACATAGTCGACAAGGCAACAAGGTCGCGAATGATGGCAGGAATAAGAGGCAAAGACACGGAGCCCGAAATGCTTGTGAGACGCTTTCTGTTCAAATCCGGCTTCAGGTACCGCCTACACGACTCTATCATTCCCGGAAAACCTGATCTGGTGCTCCCAAAATATAAACTTGTTATTTTCGTTCATGGCTGCTTCTGGCATCGCCATAAAGGCTGCAAGCTGGCATACACCCCCAAAAGCAACATTGACCGATGGATGAATAAATTCAGGGACAACGTGCAGAGAGATGCCAATCAGGTTCAACAGCTAATCAGCGCAGGATGGAAAGTTCTGATTATATGGGAATGCGGGCTTCGGCAAAATAATAGTACCCTTGAATGGATGCCGGATTATCTCCGAAAGGGGCCAGATGATTACAAGGAATGGCCAGTGACAGAGCAACAGAATTCTATCGTAGAGAACTCATAAAAAAACGACACAAAAATTGTGTGCCGCAAGTTCTGGTTTACATGCAAAGTCGACTTTTGAAGGAATTTAGTTGAGCCAAGTAACCATCTGCGGATTGTTATTCTTGCCGGACAGTGAATTTAAGATCGTTTACTACCCACTCACTCCTTGGTTCGGCCAAATGCTCCTGCTGCCCACTAGGTGCCTCCATTTTTTTTAGCATTGCAACAAGGTCACCCAACTTCCGATTTTCGGGCCTTTCTGTTTTCACAAGCTCTATCGAATTGATAAATTGTATCCAATTCACATAGGCAGTTTCAGTGCTAGGTGCTAGGTCCTTTAAGGCATAAGCGTAGTGTCTGGATATGATTAAGCGGTAAAGGCTTACTGGCGGAAAACTCTTGGGTAATCGAAGAGATTTCCGAATGCCTGCTTCTCCCACCGCACCAATCCAGTCATCAAGTGATGCAAGCCAGCGATTGACCTGATCTTTCAGCCGAGTTGTGCGGGTATGTTTGGCTTGTAAATCCGAGCCGTACAGCTCCTGATGCTTTAACTGGCATAGGAAGATAGTCCCCGTATCCTCCTCGGTTATAACCAGATCAATGTCAGTCAGCATGCGACCACTCAGCCTAGCCCGGATGTTCTCAAGATATTTGAGTCCAGCAAAACACTCATTCATAACTCGTTTAATTGCAGCCTGCATGGTTTTTTCACGTCTCTGCTGATGCTTGTCGTAGTCATCCGGGAAGTGATATCTCAAGGAGTTAAGCAGAAACAACATGGGATCGCTACGCACAGCAGTGAGGCATCGGATAAAACCATCATCCGAACTACGAATAATCAACGGCAAGGGCGATGCCGGTTTGGAAAGAAGTCCTGAATTTCTTCTACTGCAAGATAGGACCTCAAAAACGCGCTGAGCACCTTCGAGAGTTAGCTCCTCAAAATCTTCATAGACAGAGCCGAAATAATTAATAGCATCTCTGATACTTTCAACAAATCCATCTGTATCAGAAGATATGGTGAGCACATTCTCTAGCCTTATGCCGAAGTCTTTTTTTACCAAGGCTTCCGCAAATCGCTCATGCCGAATGTAATTTGAGATTAAAAATGTCAGAGCGAGGATGTAGTGTTGAAATCGAATTCCACCGAATCTGGCCGCATAGTGAAAAGTGTCATAGCCATCGTAATTCTGAACCTCACTGAACGCGACACCGAAAAAGTATTGGTCAAGCAGAGGGTCAGCGTCATATCCAATGTAGTGTTTTTCAAAAGGGAATACGAGCTTAGAGAGCTTTTTATTGATTCTCTTCTCAAATTTCTTAAGGGGACCTGATATTAGGTATTTTGTGATCCGCCTGCGATATTCTGCTCGATAATGTTCAGAAATTGCTTTTTCATAATATTCATCATCTGGAATGACTGACGGCAGAGTGATAAGAAACTCACTATCTCCAGTGCGTTCAATTGAGCAAAGCCCGGCGGCTACTGTTTGTGCAATGCGACGGCCATGCTCAATTATGCCAAGAGCTGCAACCATCTCTAACACAGGAACCGTAATGCTTCGCGTTCGGCGGAACATTACAGTTGGAACATCGAATGATGGACGAGCATCAAGAGCGAGTTTTATAAGGCGAACGACCCCCATTCGTAATAGGTAGAACTGCTCTTCCTGCTCGTAAGTTGGTTTTTTTATTCGAATGAAGTTGTAATAGTACCAGTCGAGTTCATTGACTGCCGATCTTAGGATCAAGCCAAGATTATCCGACGCCAGTTTAGGTATAAAGTAGTTCTCCTGTACATTCAGAGCATCTGAAAATTGTTTTAATGGAGTACCCATGGTCCCGAATAATAATGCTTTTGTCTTGGCGGCAAGCGTCTATTTTGGATAGGTATAAAGATATTGCAATAATGAATGACATGCATGCCACTGAAATTCGGGTGAAATCCATTTTGCAAATCAGAAACATAGGTACAACGAAGATGAATAAATTCAAAATTGTAACTAATTGGCAGATACAGTGACCTGCCCCTGACCTGCCCCCATTAGCCGGTCCAATTTCTAGTTAGTAAAGTCCGTCAAAAATGACTTCGTGCTTCCCCTGATATAGATTCAAGATTTGTGAATAAAAAATTGCACCCTTTCTTACCATAGAGAATTTTTAACTTGAAGGCTGATTTACTCTCATTAACCATTGCTGACGAAGCAAAATCGGGTCTGGCGAAGTTCGAAGCCAAATGGGACAAAGCTCATACGTCTTTCATGCCGGATAATTAATGACAACATGATAAGCTCTCAATATCTTGAAGCTTTTGATTTTGGCTGAGACAATGAACCTTCCTCTTGTTATACCTTCCAAGATATGAGATATTCTGCAGGTCGTGCTTATTCGTTGGTCCTGCACCAGGATGCAGAGAACGACTTGGCGATCATCTATGAAGCGGACGAAGACGCGGCTGCAGATATTGAAGTCTTTCTGGAAGAAGCGAAGAACAATCAGGAAACGCTCGATAATCTGACGCGCAAAGGGTACGTGAAATATGGAGAACCCTCTTTTGATGTAACGGAATGGGAAGCGGTTAAGCGGCTGAAATACAATATTTGGCGCCTGAAGCTCATGTGGATTGAAGGTTCCGCAGGAAAATACAGAATCATTTATGCCTTCCATCCCGGTGAATACCGCTACTATGTACTCGCAATTTTAGATCGAGAATTTAACTATGACCTCCAGCATGAGCGCACAAAGCAGCTCCTCGCTCTCTACGACGAGCTCGACATTCCCCGTTATTAAACGCTACGGATCGCCGCTGGCATTAGTAAGCACAGGCACGCGTCCTGATAACGTAATTGCAATTATTGAGCGGATTGTATTCGCGCCGCTACCGCAAGGCTATCGTGAAATTGACGATGTTATTCGTAATAGCGAGCAAAATAGCCGCCGTGCTGAGGCATTGGCCCGTGCGCGACAACGACTGGCTGCGCAAATCGAAGATGCGACGCAACAGTCCACGATTGCTTCGTTACGCCTGCGCGTCGGTTTGTCCCAGGCTAAAGTTGCTGAACTTTTGGGAAATTCACAGTCAAGTTACTCTTTGATTGAATCAGGCCGCCGTGATATCTATCACTCAACCTTCGAGAAGCTGATCGAGATTTTCCATGTATCTCGCGATGAGCTGGCTGCTGCCCTCAATAACACACAAGAGAGGGCGTCGTGACTCCGGTTTCAAGACACCTTGAAGTCATCTACTGCGATGACATCAGAGAGGAAGTTGGCAACAAGATTTCCTACATGGGGGTTTATTGGGGAGAGTTATGGGTACAAGCTGCACCGGTAACCCTTGCAAAACTATGCATTGCAATCAAGGTTGTGACGGACATCGCAGATCCTTTTGAGGCACTTGAAGTGCGTATAGTAAAGGGTGAAAAGGAAGACGACCTCCTCTCAACCGGTCCTATACCTGCGCCTACGCAACCTACTATCTCTGATAACAACGCCACACGCATCATCGTACAGATGGTTTTTATACTTGCTCCATTCCAGATAGAAGAGGAAACGGTGATAAGAGTCAAAGCTAAAACCGAACGAGAAGAACTGAGTAGCATGGCGCTGCGCATTCGTATTGGTACCCAGGCAACTCCATCGACACAGACTATTCAGTAGAACTAGATTACCCCCAATTTGGACTGCCCAGAAACTCCGTATAATTTATGATATTGTATGCGCTTAGCAACGTACGCTTCTGCAGATTAAGCGCTAAGAAAATTGATATTTTGGACAGCGCTTAGGGTTAAGGTAAGGTGGTACCAAGGTAGGCATGTAGGAGACATGCTTGGAATAGCGTAGGGAAATCGTAACAAAATTGCGCTAAATTCAAATGCTATGGCACTAAGCACAACTAAAAATAACATTTGCAGACGTCGTAAGTGACTGATTTTAAAAGCGCAGACTCTTGAGAATCGTTCTACGAACCAAGGGGTCAGGAGTTCGAATCTCTTCGGGCGCGCCATATAAAACATGGGCTTGCAACTAATCAGTTGCAAGCCCATTTTGTTTAAAACTCTAAATGGGTACACCCATGGGTACACTAGAAGTTTGCTAGCATTCACAAGTACTCATCATTGAAGGTAATTAACAGTTTCGTAGACCATCACCTGAAATTCTATAACCTGCTTTCCGTGCGAACCTAGCTACGTACCTGCTGACCTTTGCATTTCCAACGATACTTGTGATTAAACACTATTCATCTCCGGCAGATATGCTGGTGGTGAGGTATGCGTTCCCAACTGTGGTGAAATCTCGCCTGCCTCGATCAATTCCTCAGATTTTGGGTACTGGAACTCATTATGCATGCCTTCAACAATGCGCCAAATTCCGAGCAACTTCAATAGCACCAATGTCATGTATCTGTTGATGCAGTCCTAAGTTTCGATGTACGCCTTTACCTGAATTCTTAATCCAACTCATTATCTCGCGATCACCGGCAGCCCTCCCCACCGTGTCGTATACCCCGGTCTCCTGATACCCAGTGAATCGTCCCTAATGCAGTAGACACCTTCCAGCCTTATATTAAAGAAAAATAACTAAGCCAAAGACAATACTTCTTTCCAGTTCCCATAATCATCATTTGAAGCGCACTTCATACAAAACAATGGGTTATCTTTTGTGTTGCCTTGCATCAGACTACTGGGCCTTTTCATTACCATCCTTGGTACTCTTATTTACTGGGTTCGATACTTCATCTTCCATTGATTGCCAGTCATCGCCGAATAGTTCGCACGGGTGCTGGGTGCGTTCCGAGCCATTGCCGCACCTCATGTCATCAGCAGCACAGTATTTATCGCACCCCCAGCAGATTCTCTCGGGGTGCGCTGGCAGTATCGGAAACTTTTTAGCCATGATGCTCCATTGGGGCATGCAGGTTCACCACCCTGGGCCAATGATCATGAGTGTAATGATATTCAGCCGGCGTCTCGACCGTCACCATATACACCCGTGCCACATTCTCATGACGTGCCAGCAGCCCCGGATGGCTTGACCGGGCGGCACATCGAACCAGTGGAATTTCCGCTCGTGGCCTTTCACCATAAAGGACTGTGGCAACCGGACAGGGATGAGGTAAAACGCTTCCATTTGTCTTCGTTGATGGAATCCATTTTGACAAAAGTTCATGGATTCTCATCATACTTTTCATACAGTTAGCCAAGACTCCATAACGAAATCGCTTGTAGGGCAAAGGTACTTGTTGCAATCAATGCCAGATACCATCCGCTTTCGACTCCCAGTCCAGCCATCACACCGCCTATCAGCAATATCAGCGCACGCGTTCCGTTAAGGAAGCCCAGTCGTTCGTGGGCTGTTCGATGCCAAGTCGTCTGAATGCCAGGTCTTAACCACTGCGGCAAGAGATAGCTGACCGCACCGATCACTAGAGGCATCAGGAAGGCAATGATGAATGCACTGATAGGATTAAACTGGAGATCGTGCTGTCCGTGGATCGCCCCAATGATCAGGACGACAGCCAAGCCAGGCAGTGCTGCGCCCAATGAAGGGGAAGCGCCATGCTGTACGAATATGTATCCAGCATATTGCTTGCACCACGCCTTCGATATTTGAATAAATGAAATAGAAAGCAGCGCCAACCCCGCCCATGCCAGCTCAGAATGCCAGGCTGCGCAACATGCGCTAATAAATGTACCACCAGCCACCCACTTCAGATCTCGCCGCATTCGCTGAGCGGCATCCTTATCCGGCTTCTGGGTAACTGTAGGCATCAACACCTGCAGTGTCCCCAATGCAGTGATGCCGATGAATCCAATCGTGTTTAAATGTAAGTGGAACAATCGCAGCGCATTGCGTTGCTCAGGGAAGCAATAGCCAATAAGAATGGCGGACAGACCGATCCCCAAACATGCGATTGCAACCAGATACCAATCCATGCATGGGTGAGGTGCACCTATAGCCTTTCGTCGAAGCAGCCATGCCCAAATCACAAGAGCAGATACAGCGCAAAGCGCAATGATAATCCCGATGTAATGAGCAAAGGGGCGGTCCAGCGGATTACTGAAATAGAATATTGCGACAAACCCGCCAACCATAGCTATCAACGGAATCATGTGCATAAAACCACGCGGCCCTGCACTACGGGTGAGCACCGGGATGAAATGCATCATGGCAGCAAGGATCAATGGCATGATGCCAACTGCAAAAATGAGGTGATAACTGACAATCGCCGGGCTTCTTCCTGTTACAAGGAAGAAGCCCGCGACTATGAATGTTGTTAGGGCTACTGCAATCTGAATCGGAAGCACAATCAAACGATTCAAGTGCGTACGAAATCAATCACGATCTGTCCCGGGACGCGCTCCAGATAGTTGATGCTGACCGCATCACCATAGCGTTGCATGAGCTGGTTCAACAATGGGATAGGGTCGTGATCATTGACGAAACGCATGGTCTCTCCGCTGTTCAATGCGTCCAGTGCACCGAATATTGCGGCATGCCTGAATCGTTTGGCAATGCCACGTGCATCGAAGGGATAGATTTGATCTGGTTGCAGATGCAAGTGCGGATGGGAGATAGTCATGGTATTTCCTTTCATTCAGTATGCGGCTTTCCGCATGGGGTTGTAAAAAGATAGGTGGCATAAATTCATGTGTTCCTCCTTGCCTGCTTGCCCCGAATAACGGCCGCAACGACAGTCAAAACAAACAATGCCAAAGCCAGCGCGCTCAACACGCCTCCAACGCTACGCTGAGAGTGATTCATCAATAGGTCACCTGCAACGCGGATTACGAGCGAGAAATGCAGTACTAAGAGTGGCAAGTAAAAAATCGGGTGGTATATGATTCTGATCCTGGCTATCGCCGGGAGAATGATCGGTGCATGACCAAAAATCATTGAAAAAACGAAACCGACAAAAATCGCATGCAGCCATGCATCATAAGTTGCACCTGCCATCAGTTGCATTGAGAAAAGCCCGATCGCGGCGGCTATCAGCAGCCATGCATATCCGCTGATCAGGCAAATGGCGATGTAGCGCGTGAGTCCTTGTTGGCGAACGGTCTTACGCACGATGTCATACCGAATCAACCATAGTGCCAACCCCAGCATTGCGCTTGAGAACAATGTCACCCCGAATGGTTGCATCACCGATACCATGGATGCACCGACTAGAAACATGGCTACGATGATGACAAAGGTTATGCTGGCGAACTTCGATAGATGCATCAAGCGCGAGAGTTCCAGACGCTCTCCAGCAATAGTGAGCACTAAAAACCCTATCCACCATGGAACCGCCAGAGTAAGTACCAAATCACCCAGCCACAGCAAGTTGCCGACCAACCAGCAAAAACTGCCCAGCAGCAAAGTAGCCGTGAACAGAACACGCTGGCGCAGAAAAATATTCATGGATGCCGACACCAACACGACGCTGGCCAGTGTGATCAATCCGGCACCTGCGATCCAATAAAATCCAAACACCAATGCCAAACCACCGACCGCCGCAAACACCGGGGCGAGATAGGCCCAGCGTCTACCGATTGCAATCGCTCGCTCAAGAGAGATCAGCGTGCCAAGAAAACCGCATACCATGAGCGCCCCATGAAAGGCCAAAGCATCCGTTGCAGGTAGTCGAACGTCCCAGCCCAGCCGCAGCAATCCCACTCCTACACCGAATGCAAGGCAAGTGACAGCCCCTATAAATAGCAGGACACGGCCGAGGTTCGGGATAGTCAGATTCATGTCTTCAGGAACAACAGATCATCACCAGGCCAATCTGCACCTGCCAGACTTCCGGACCTGTTTCCACGTAATCCCAGAAAAAGCTATCGCCGAATATAGAGCGAAACTGAATAAATAGCGGTTTCGGGTCCTGATCATTCACAAGCAGGATTGCCTCACCTGCTGTCAGTTGTTGAAAGGCATTGACTATTTGCGCATGACGCTCGCTCGGCTTGGCATCACGAAGATCCAGAATTGCCTTGACGGTTGGTTTGATCACGCTCTCTCCTTGGGGCAAATTACACTCGCATTACCAACCCAGATTGGCTTTCGCTTCAACCGACATCATTTCCGGACTCCATGCGGGCTCCCACAACAATTCAATATCAATTTCAGCACTCGGGAATAGGCGAGAAAGTGTCGAATGCACTTCATCCAGTAGCAGTTCCCCCATGGGACAAGCGGGAGAGGTCATTGTCATTTTTATGCGAATGAAAGACTCATCCACCTCGACCAAATAGACAAGCCCAAGGTCAACGATGTTTTCACCGACTTCAGGATCTTTAACCTCCATCAGTGCACCACGGACTGTAGCCTCATCGACTTTCAAAAAATTCACTTGTGTTTTCATCGATATAATTAAGATATATTACTAATACATCTATAATGTAGCATGCTATTTTGCTATAATCAACATTTCATATACACCTATTGAACGCTCTCTATGAACCTCACCACCTTTTCTGACTACAGCATGCGCGTGCTTGTATATCTGAGCCTGCAACGGGAAGGCTTGGTAACCATTTCGGACATCGCCAAGGCTTACGACATCTCCGAAAATCATTTGATGAAAGTCGTGCACCACCTCGCTCTGGAAGGCTATATAGAAACAGTGCGTGGGAAAGGTGGTGGAATGCGTCTGGCTCGCGAACCTCAGCTCATCAATCTAGGTGAACTATTGCGCAAGACAGAGGGCGATCACGGGCTGCTGCCGTGCACCGATGGGGCAAGCAATTGTTGTATACAACCGGCCTGCAGGCTGGTAGATATCTTGCGAGAAGCGCACAGCGCCTTGTATGCGGTGCTTGAAAAATACACCCTGGCGGATCTAATGCAGCATCAGCAACCGCTGACACGCATCCTGATGCATCCGCGCAGCTCCGATAACAAGGCCGGTGCCGACTTGCGCCGATGAAATATCCGGCGTTCTACGATCTTGTACCCGGTATCGCCCTCGCCGATCCCTTAGCTGCGTTTCTCGGCGCCACGGAACAAGGCGTCATCGAGTACCGTTACATCGATGCTGTAAAACTGACCGGACATTCCTGCCCACTGTCGCATCTGCCTATTGGCTGACGGTATTGGCAATCAAAAAACTCTACCCGGATGTGATCCCAGAGCGCGGGAACATAAGGGTTGAGTTCAACAAACGTCTCGATGAAGGCGTCACCGGCGTAATCGCCAATGTCGCAGCACTGCTGACAGGCGCAGCATCCGAGGATGGCTTCAAGGGCATCTCTGGCGCATTCGATAGACGTGACAAGATGTTTTTCGGAGTAGATATCGATGCGAACTTGAGATTCACGCGCCTGGATAATGGACGCGCGGTCGACGCCAGAGTCGATATGAGTTCAGTGCCGTCATCGCCACGCGTCATGCAATTGCTGGCAAAACACCGCGCAGGCAATGCTGGCCCGGATGAATCCAGCGAATTCAAACAACTATGGCAGGACCGGGTCAGACGTCTGCTTCTAAATCATGCAGACGACGAGCAAGTTTTTAGCGTCACTGTCGTGAACCAACAAAATCAATAAACCTTGGCAGCCCGATCATCTCGATCCACACAAAAGATGAGCTGACCAGCTACACCCTGTGCAACAGGATAGTGATCAGAAGAGAGGCGTCTTCCAAGGCCCTGACGGCATGGGGCTCTGCATCTGCCAGATAAACCATGCTACCCGCTCGAAGTGCCTGAGTGCGGTTATGAGCATCAAGCTCTACGGTTCCTTCCAGACACTGTATTGTGATGCTACCTGCAGCCCTATGCTCTTGAGTGGACTTCCCGGCAGGAAGATTCAGCCGGAAGACTTCCAGGTGGTCAGCCCTGACCAGAGTACTCGAATCCGTTTGACTCAGTCTTTTGCCAAGAGGTCGGATATCGATCAGTTCACCGGATTTTGCGTGCGGCATTGACATAATAAATACTCCTTGCCAGATATTACAAACCATCGAGACGGGATAAGTTGAGCGAGTTCATACTTGAACATCGATTCTGCCACATTCACTTCACTTGAATGGACGAGATAGCCTAGGGCTGGGTCACCCCCTAGCCAAGATATTGCAGTCCTAACGCTTCAACTTGCAAATTGTTAAGTATCAATCGGTACGTATTCACCCCATCCAGCTGAGCCATCCATCGAGAGCTCAGGTTTCGATGTTATGCAATCCCAAGTTCCTACATAGTAAATTTTACCCAATAAGATATATATAAAATATTGTTTATGTGCGAATGTTGTGATAAATTAAAGATTCATAAAAAATAAATCTTTATATTTTTTATGGAAAATACAAAATTAATCAATTAGATATTAAGTTTGTGCGTGAAAAATTTCTAGCAAGCTCAAGAGGTCAACGGAATCAGATCGATGCATCTCACGATTTCACGAGTTGCCTCACCCTAGATCTTTATAAATCACGCCACACAACTTTGGAGAATGGCAATGAGTGCGACATTCACTAAATCCATGGCACGTAATATCTTCTACGGGGGGTCGGTATTCTTTTTCCTGCTCTTCCTGGCGCTGACATTCGACACCATGCAAACATCACCCAAACGTGACAACAGCCACAACCTAACGCCATCAGTCGAGCGTGGAAAGAAGGTCTGGGAAGTCAATAACTGCATCGGTTGCCACACCATGCTTGGCGAAGGGGCCTACTTTGCACCTGAGCTGGGGAATGTTTACAAGCGGCGCGGGCCCGAGTTCATCAAGGGCTGGATAAAAGCCATGCCGACGGGGGCACCCGGGCGCAGGCAGATGCCGCAGTTCAATTTGACCGAACAGGAGCTGGATGACTTGGTGGCATTCCTGAAGTACGCCTCAGAGATCGACACCAGCAACTGGCCACCGAATATCGAAGGTTAAGCCACCGTTCTTTTCAAGGAGACAATAATGCAATATCAATCTCAGTTGGTGGCAAAACCGTATTTCATTGCTGCCATCGCCCTCTTCACCGGACAGATCCTGTTCGGGCTGATCATGGGGCTGCAATATGTCATCGGGGATTTCCTGTTTCCCTACGTCCCGTTCAACATCGCTCGTATGGTGCATACCAATCTGTTGATCGTATGGCTGCTTTTTGGATTTATGGGCGCCGCGTATTACCTGGTTCCCGAGGAATCGGAAACCGAACTTTTTAGCCCCAAACTCGCGATCGTCACGTTCTGGGTATTCCTCATCGCAGGTGTCCTGACCATACTGGGTTATCTGTTGATGCCTTACGCCAGGCTGGCCGAGGTCACAGGAAACAATTTGCTGGCAACGATGGGACGAGAGTTTCTGGAGCAACCTCTACCCACCAAGATAGGCATCGTCATCGTCGCCTTGTCCTTCCTGTTCAATATTGGAATGACCGTCCTCAAGGGTCGCAAGACTGCCATCACCATCGTCCTGCTGCTCGGCTTGGTCGGTTTGGCAGTATTCTTCCTGTTCTCGTTCTACAACCCGGCCAATCTGGTCAAGGACAAATATTACTGGTGGTGGGTGGTGCACCTCTGGGTTGAAGGTGTATGGGAACTGATTCTTGGTGCCATACTCGCCTTCGTGTTGATCAAGGTGACCGGCGTCGACCGGGAGGTCGTCGAGAAGTGGCTGTACGTCATCATCACGATGACATTGATCTCCGGACTGATCGGCACCGGCCACCATTACTACTGGATCGGTGCGCCGGAATATTGGCAATGGTGGGGTTCGATCTTCTCCGCACTGGAGCCGATTCCGTTCTTCATGATGACCCTGTTCGCCTTCAATATGGTGAGCCGCCGCCGTCGTGACCATCCGAACAAGGCTGCCATTCTCTGGGCACTGGGTTGCAGCGTCATGGCATTCCTGGGTGCGGGCGTATGGGGATTCCTCCACACACTGGCACCGGTGAACTATTACACGCACGGCACACAACTTACCGCCGCTCATGGCCATCTCGCCTTCTTTGGAGCCTATGCTTTGGTCGTCATCACCATGATCTCATATGCCATGCCGGTGCTGCGCGGTCGCGCAGCGAATTGCCGGTCCGCACAGCTCGCAGAGATGTGGGCTTTCTGGCTCATGAGCATCGCCATGCTGATGATTACTCTGCTACTTACCGGCGCAGGCATCGTGCAGATCTGGTTGCAACGCATGTCGACGACACCGTTGGGGTTCATGGCGACGCAAGACCAGGTAGCCATCTTCTATTGGCTGCGTGAAGGCTTCGGCGTGATGTTCCTGATCGGACTCATCGCCTACATCAGTAGCTTCTTTATCAATGGCGACAAAAAGGCGGCGGCCTGATCCAGATGCAGGCACCAACATTGAGTTGATGCCTGCAATGCTTGCATGAATTGATTAGCCAGATAGCTCAGAACGAAAGTGAAAATCTACGACATTGAAATCACTGACCATGAAATAACAAATGGCCAGATCGAGAGTACTCGGGAAGCGCTACCTGGCGATTTTGCCATCTGGATCTTCATCTTTGCAGAAATGCTGGCGTTCGGCGTTTTATTTATCGCCTACGCGTTCAGTCGTGCCGGCGATGTCGAGCTATTCAACGCATCACAGCAAACCCTGAACCGTACGGCTGGACTCATCAACACTTTGTTGCTGATCACCAGCAGTTATTTTGTAGCTTGCGCAGTAAAAGCCATCAAGTCGGGTTTGTCACGGCATTGTGCCAACTGGCTCAGCGGGGCATTGCTTTTAGGTGGCCTCTTTGTGGTGATCAAGCTGATCGAATTCAATGAGAAGTTTGATGCCGGCATTTCATTGAGCACCAATACCTTTTACATGTTCTATCTTTCATTGACCTTCTTTCACCTGATGCACGTCTTGATGGGGATGATCATCCTCGGCTTCATCATTGCCAAAGCCAGACGAGGTGGATATAGCCGGCACGACCATGTCGGCGTCGAGACTGGGGCCTCCTTCTGGCACATGGTGGATCTGCTCTGGATCATACTTTTCCCATTGATCTACGTCATACATTGAGCACCACATGAAGCAAGTCAAACAACGATTCGAGTTCGGCAGTTTCCTTATCTGGATAACACTGCTCACGCTCACCTTGCTGACCTATTTTATCGGCGAGTCGGATCTCGTCGGAGCATTACCCATGTTGACCATGCTCATGATCTCACTAATCAAAGGTCAACTGGTCGCCAATTTCTTCATGGGACTGAGATCCGTCTCTTGGGGATGGAGACTCATCATGCCTTCTTATTTTTTGCTGGTTGGCAGTTTTGTCGCGCTGGCTTATTTGAATAGCTGAAACTGAATCGGAGATATCGTGGCCACACCATATGCATTGCACAAGGAAACTCAGGATGATCAGGCAATCCCATTCTATCGGCCGCAGAGTAATGAGATAGAGATGTTCGAGCGTGCCTGGCGCAACCAGCTGCCCCTCCTGATCAAGGGCCCAACAGGCTGCGGCAAGACACGCTTTGTCGTGCACATGGCAAACCGTCTCAACCTGCCCCTGTACACCGTCGCATGTCATGATGATCTGACCGCTGCTGACCTTGTCGGCAGACATCTCATTGGCAATGGTGACACCATCTGGAGCGACGGGCCATTGACGCGTGCCGTTCGCCAGGGAGGCATTTGCTATCTGGATGAAGTGGTGGAAGCACGCAAGGATACGACGGTGGTCCTGCACCCACTGGCCGATGACCGCCGCATACTACCCATCGACCGCACCGGCGAGATATTGTCCGCGCCGCCCGGATTCATGCTGGTGGTTTCCTACAACCCCGGCTATCAGAACTTCCTGAAGAGCATGAAACCCTCGACCCGCCAGCGCTTCGTTTCATTGAGTTTTGACTTTCCTGATACCAGTACTGAAGAACAGATCGTCACAGGAGAAACAGGCATCGATAGAATGACTGCGAAACGTTTGGTATCGATTGCTGCAGCTTTCCGCGAGCTTCGCGACCATGATCTAGAGGAGGTGGCGAGCACACGCCTTCTGGTATATGCCGCCACCCTGATCAAGGATGGCTGCGATCCGATAACCGCCTGTCGCGCAGCGCTGATAGAAACACTGACAGATGACCCGGATACCGCAGCAGCGTTGCACGAGGTCATCAGAGCCACTTTTGGCAATTAGCATCACGGACGCTGAACAGTCAGTGGCCAGTTAACTTAACCGAATCCGGAGATCAGATGGAAGAATGGGTTGGCAGTGTCTGGCATCGGCTTGTCACCAGCGCTGCCGTTCGAAGATACCCGGAAGCAGCTGTTCGACTGGAAGATATCAGCAAATCGCTATCGATCTTTTTTCGTGCGCTGGGAGGTGATGTCGGGCTGAAAGTGGTGGCCGCGCCAGCCATGCGCCACGGTGGCCGTAGGCGCTGGCTGCAACGCGTGGCCGGCAGCGGTCAGAAGGTCGAGTTGTCCTGGCGCGATTCGGAAAGCTTACGCCTCCCGACATCTATCGATTACTTTCCGCAAAGGGAACAAAATCACGATCTCTACCTATGGTTAACGGCATTGTCAGCTGCGGATGTCGACGAAGGTTTAACCTGGTTCGAGCGCAATCAGCATGCCAGCCTTAGCACGCTGGAGCGCTTTCCCGGGCTGGTTCGCCGCTATCAGCAACTGGTTGATGCATCGCTGCAGATCAGGATTCCCCCAGATGATCTGCGCGAAGATGAAGCTGCGCAGGAACGCGCGATCCGTCAGGCGCTGCTTCAACCCGGCAGCATCAATGCGTTGCCGGCAGCGTCCAACCCTTTCCAGCCCGTGCTTCTCTGGCCACATCCGTTACCGCCACATCACTCCGGCTCGACCCGCCCCGCAGGCAACGGAGCCAATGAATTTGCACCTTCAGAACGCCATGAGACCGTGTCCAGCAAACAGAAATATCTTGCGGAGCGCACCGAGATGCCGGATGGCAAGGATGGCTTTCTGATGATGTTCCGGGCCGAAAGCATCTTCTCCTGGAGCGAATACATCAAGGTGAACCGGCCACAGGATGAAGACGACACAGAGAACATCCTAAAAACTGCGGAAGACATGGACTTGCTGACGATCGCTCGCGACGCGGAGACCAGTAAAGCCAAGGTTCGATTCGACCTGGACCTCCCACCTGCGGTGGAAGACGACGATATCATCGGGGAAGGGATTCCGCTGCCGGAGTGGGACTATCGCAAGCGTTTGATGCGCGCCGACCATTGTTTTCTGTACGAAATGGAATCGCGGCTCAGCGAGGCTCGTGAATTACCGTCTCATTTGCGCCCTGTCGCCAATAAACTACGTAATCAGTTTCAGACCATCATGCCCATACGCAATTGGTTGCGCGCCCAAGAGGATGGGGATGATATCGATTTTGACCAGTGGATTCAGTTGGAAGCGGAGCGAGCCATGGGCGCACTAACGGCAACACGAGGCTTGTACCGGCAGCAAGTGAACCGACACCGGGATATGGCCTGCCTCCTGTTAGCAGACCTGTCCCTGTCGACTGACACTTATGTCTCAGACCATGCCAAGGTGATTAATGTCATCAGAGACAGCTTGTTCCTGTTTTCTGAAACCTTGCTTTCGATCGGCGATCGCTTCGCACTTTATGGCTTTTCATCCCTGAAGCGCAGCAATGTGCGATTTCACCGCCTGAAAGGTTTCGACGAGCAATATGGCCCAATTATCAGAGGCCGCATCACCCAGATAAAACCGGGATTCTACACTCGCATGGGTGCCGCGATCCGGCATGCGACCAAACTGATTAATGCTCAGAAAAGTCAGCAAAGACTCCTGTTGCTACTAACCGATGGCAAGCCTAACGATCTGGATCAGTATGAAGGCCGTTATGGGATCGAGGATACGCGCAGCGCGCTGCTTGAAGCCAAAAGAGTCGGGGTCAAGCCGTTTTGCGTGACCATCGATCAGGAGGCGCATGACTATTTGCCTTATCTTTTTGGCGCAGATGGTTATGTCGTCATTCGAAAACCGGAAGAGCTCCCTGAGAACCTGATGCGGCTATACGCGCAAATGACCCATTAACCTTCATTTGCCATATGAAAGCCGATGAAGCTTAAATTTCTTCGATCAACATCTCTTTCCAGCGCTCTCGATCGGCTTTGTACAGTGACCATATCCCCATCGGCACGACGATCAGGATGCCAAGCCCCCATATCGAAGCCATCAAGGTCAGGGCGTCACCCGCGATCTTCATCAAAACGCCCGAGAACAACATGGAAGCCAGTGACGCGCCAGTGAAACCATAGAATCGGTATCCGGCATATTTGGTGTAGCGCCTGACCAGCGGGTTGGGGTGATAGATATTGGCAGAGTAAACGACGATGGAGGCTGCGATCCAAATCAGCAGCAGCGGGAAAATCGGCATCAGGATGATGGCGATCACTGAAAGAAGATTGAATATCTTCGCTGATTTCTTTTGAGAACTGGCACTCAGTACCTTGGTAGGCATTTCGACCTCATTGATTGTTGCGTGGGAGATGCAATCATTATGAGGAGAAACAATCTAAGGTTTTATGAAATTTAAATCATCATAAGTTCATTTATTTTAATATCAATCTACGTCCTGATGCTGGGACCAGTTATCTGAACCGCTGATGACTTGCTTCAGCAAGTCGATCGCATTGGCCAGATGTTCGCCGTATTTGTTTTTTGGATAGACAAGATAGATCGGATAAGAAAACTCCGGGGACTGTGGCACCACTTCGATTCGTCCTTCCTTCAGATATTTTTGCACTACCCTCGTTCTGAAATATCCGCTTCCACCATGTTCAAGTAAATGAAAAAGCGCCAAGGGACCCAGATTGATGCTGACTAAGGGATTCGACAGATCCGGCAACGCCATGTCATGTTGCAATCGGAAATCAGCGCCCCAGTCCACGAAGATATAGGGTTCCGCATTGACCTTGGAGCGCACGAAGATCAGTTTCTCTTCCAGTATCTCGACCACTTGCATGCCGGGCCAATAATCGGGTTGGTGCACCAGTGCGGCATCCATGATCCCCGCCTCAAGCTGTTCATGAAGATGCCGTGTATCAAGCACCAGACCCTTCACTGCCAGTTGCGGAAATGAGCGCCTGATCGCAGCGACCCAATTGAGAAACAAAGGATTCCAGAGACTGGTCTCGGCCCCGAGGGTGATAAAGTCCTCTGCCCCTTCTGGCAAGGGCAGATCCCGCCGGGCTGATTCCCAAGTCTGAACCATCTGGCTTGCATAGCCAACGAATCGCTGGCCATTTTCCGTCAACCTGGCGCCACTTTTGTTCCTGATGAACAACTTACAGCCTAGTGCATCTTCCAGATTCTTGATGCGGGCGGTAACGGTAGTCTGCGTGACATTCAATCGTTCGGATGCCCGAATAAAACTGCCGGACCGCGCGATCTCAAGAAAGGTTTTGAGTAAATTGATATCCATATATCAATAATATTAATATAAAAATGATTTAAATTTCATTATTCTTAATTATTCAATACTTTCATACTTACGGTCTCCTGAGTTAGCTTTGTAGATCTAATCATGACCGCTTCCACCGCGGAAAGCCTGATAAAAGACCAGTTGCGTGAGAAGGCTGATGCCTTCTTAAAAGCCCTTAGCCGGGATCAACTCCTATGGTTAAGCGGCTATGTGATGGCGCACATCAAGCAATTCGATGCTGACCCAGTGCCTGTCCAGCAAAGCCATAAGGTATTGATCGCCTATGGCACGGAAACTGGAAACTCGCAGGCCATCGCCAACGATCTGGGCGCTGCTTTCGATCAGCATCGGATCCCGTTTGAATTGAAGAACCTCTCGACCCTAAGGGCACGACACCTCTCCGCCTATCAGTTCGTCTTTGTTGTTTGCAGTACGCATGGCGACGGCGACCCGCCAGAGCCGGTCAATCTTTTTTACACATCTCTGATGGGCAAGGATGCGCCCAAATTACACGAAATGCGATATGCTCTACTAGCATTGGGCGATAGCAGCTATCCACGGTTTTGTGCGACGGGCCAGGAAATCGATGACCGGCTCTCATCTCTGGGGGCAACCAGAATACTGTTCCGTCAAGACTGCGATGTCGATTATGCCGATGCCGCCCGACAATGGATCGAGAGCCTCGTCGGTTTGTTGGCTTCGAAGTTGCAAGCTGCCGCTGAAGCCGCCAAGCCTGTATTCAAAACAGTTGCCGTAACAGAAGTAAGTCGCGAGTCACCGCTAAAGGCGGAGGTCATCGAAAATATACGCCTTAGTGCATCCTCGCGGCAGGACGCTATCCATCATATCGAGTTGTCTGCCGACGAACGTCTGATGCATCTACAGCCGGGGGATGCTGTCGGCGTACTGGCAGAAAACCCTGACTCGCTGGCACACACGCTGATCGAGTTGACCGGTTGCAGGGAAACCGATGTCGTGCAGGTGCGCCGCCGAACCATGCCGCTGCTTCAGGCCCTCAAGGGCGAATGCGACATCTCGGTACCCGGCAACAAGCTTTTATCAACCTGGGCACGTCAGTCAAAAGACAAGGCCTTGCAGCAATTGCTGACTAGCAACGAACGTGCATTAAAGGCGTTTCTGAGATCGCATCAAGTCATCGATATAGCCAGGAGATTTCGCACCACTGTCGAAGCACAGGCACTGGTCGACTCACTCAAGCCGTTGCAGCCCAGACTGTATGATCTGGCCAACAGCCAGCGCCATACTTCGGGAGAGATGCATCTTCTAGTCAGGCGTTATCAATACACTCTTAACGAAAAGACATATACCGGCATCGCTTCTGATTATCTGGTCAACATGGAGCCGGGGACCCCTGTCCGGCTGTTTCCGTATATCAACAACCGCTTTCGGTTACAGAGTGATGCAGATCTTCCGGTTATCTACATTTCAGAAGGCACCGGAATTGGCCCCTTCAGAGCATACATGCAGGAGCTCGCCCATCGGGGCAGGCAAAATAAATGCTGGTTGATTATGTCCGAACACAGCTTCGAGGATGACTTTCTCTATCAGACGGAATGGCAATCAGCCACCGCCGAAAACCGGCTGGACCGAATAGACACCGTCTTTACGCCTCTAAGCAAGCGGGCACTCGCAATTAAAAAGCTGCTGGAACAGAGAAAGGATGAACTACAGGATTACCTCGATTCTGGAGCGCATCTTTATCTCTGTGGCGACCGCAACGTGTTGTCGGAGGTGGAAGGCTATCTGCAGCAGATCATGGAACTGGATCCGGCCGCCATGCAAAAAAGCGACCGTGTACATCGGAACTTGTATTAGGCGAATCAGCATGAGTGATCCGGACCGTTTTTTCAATATCTCCTCGCCGATCGAGACACTGCACTCAAACGAGTTATTGAAGAGCAGGAGCCGACACCTGAGAGGGAACATCGCCGCCGGGCTCGAAGACTGCCTGACTGGCGCCGTGCCCGGCGATGATCCGTTACTGATGAAGTTTCATGGCATCTATCAGCAGGATGACCGAGACTTGAGAGCTGAACGTCAGCTTCGCAAATTGGAACCAGCCTTTCAGTTCATGGTCCGGCTGCGCTTGCCGGGCGGAGTTTTAAACGCAGATCAGTGGCTTGCCCTTGACAGGATCTCCAGACGCTTCGCCAAAAGGGGCTTGCGCATCACAACCAGGCAGACGCTGCAACTGCACGGTGTCTCAAAACGGGATCTGCGCACCTGCCTGAGAGCCCTCCGGAAAACCGGTCTGGATACTATATCGGCTTGTGGCGATGACAACCGCGGTGTTGTCTGCGGAGCGAACCCGCAGCAGTCCGGAATTTATGCTGCCGTTGTTGATATCGCCGCGAACGCCAGCGATCGCTTCAAACCCAAAACGCGTGGATATAGCGAGATCTGGTATGGGGAGAAAGCCCGGCAGATTGACAACGAAGAACCATTCTACGGCGATCTCTACATGCCCAGAAAATTCAAGATCGGCTTCGTCATTCCACCAATCAACGACATCGACGTCTATGGGCAAGACCTTGGTTTCATCGCGATTATCAACAATGGAAAACTGGAGGGTTTCAACTTCTGCGTCGGTGGCGGCATGGGAAAAATCGACAATAGAGAGGACAGTTACCCCAGACTCGCCACCGTCGCGGGCTTTGTAAAGACGGAAGAGGTCGCCGAAATCGCAGAGGTCATCATGGGGATACAGCGCGATTTCGGTGACCGTAAGGATAGGCATCAAGCTCGGTTCAAATACACCCTGGATCGATACGGCATGGATTGGTTCATGGACATGCTGCAATCACGGTGGGAAAAACCCATCGAGAAGCCCCGACCTTTCGAGTTCAAACATAACGGCGATGTGCCTGGATGGGTCATTGGCGATGATGGTCTTTGGCACGGCACGCTCATCATCCCCTCAGGCAGGATAGACAAGGCGCTGCAGGACCGTTTTGCCGGTTTCTTCCAGTGCTACGCCGGCGGCATCCGGCTGACGCCCAATCAAAATCTGCAACTGACAGGCATACCGTCCTACGCAATCGAGCAGGTGAAATGGCGTTTAGACGACTTGTATCTATCTCATCTGATGAACGCAGACAACCAATCCGGTCACACGCTCGCATGCGTCGCACTTCCGACTTGCGGTCTTGCCATGGCCGAAGCCGAACGCTACATGCCAAGGTTTCTGGAACTATTCAATGCCTTAAAGTTAAGGCACCAGATTGAGCATCAACCCGTCACATTGAGGATCACTGGCTGCCCTAACGGCTGTGCTCGCCCGTATCTCGCCGAGATCGCCCTGACCGGAAGAGCACCGGGGCTATACAACCTCTATTTGGGAGGAAGCCGAAAAGGTGACCGCTTGGCCAAACTCCACAAGAGCAATATTTCAGAATCCGTCATTCTAGAAACGCTGGATAGCCTGATGTCCCGTTACGGAAAAGAACGCATGAAGGATGAGGATTTTGGTGACTTTCTGTACCGCAGCGGGGTACTCAATGATCAATGATTTAAGACGAAAGGTGGATAGATGAAAAACTTCTTTGTTGTTCAAAGTCAGGATCCGTTTACGGATGCCAGGACAGCCCAGCAATTCGAGTTAGTGAGAACGCTGGCTTCCAGAGGTAACAAGGTAAAAGTCATGCTGGTCCAGAATGCCGTTCTGGCAGCCAGACTCGATGCTCGCGCCGGCCCATTGTTTCAATTGTTGGATAACCGGATCAGTCTTTATGCGGACGAATTTTCGCTGGCGCTCAGAGAGATCAAACCCAGCGAGCTGCTGACATTTGTCGTTCCGGCCGGATTGGATCTGGTCATCAACGCGATGCAGGATGGCGACAAGGTCATTTGGAATTAAGGAGATCCGAGCATGAAAACATTAACCTTCGCATTTATGGATCCGCCTTTTGAGAATGAAAGAACAGTGACATTTTTCAGGTTGCTAGACGCGGCTCTGGATCAGAAATGCAACGTCAAGGTATTCGCCTATGAAGGTGCCGCCGCCCTTTCATTCTCTTTACAGCGCGGTCATGGCAACTCGATTCACGGTCGCAATGAACAGGACGAATCCCACCCTTTGACGAAAGATTGGATTGCTGCGCTGATGGCCAAGGCCAAACAGAATCAATTGCAGTTCGACTGGATCAATTGCGGCTTGTGTGTCGATGAGCGCGGGGTCAATGACGCCATCAAGGGATGTGGCCGAGGCTCTCCAGCCGACCTATGGCGACACGCCATGTCTTCTGACAACAGTCTGGTAATAGGAACGAGATGAAATGAAACTCCTACAAGTGGTTGAACAGGCTTTCCGCACGCTGGTAGAGGAGCAGGACGATACTATCCTGTGGCTTTCCCAGTCCTTACAAAAAGCAGGTGCGGACATGAAAATCCTGTTGATAGGCAACTGCGCCTATTACGCAGTATTGAAACGCAGACAGCCTCCGTTGAAGATCGCCGGATGGACGCAGAAAGAACCTTCAGACATCTATCAGGATCTGGATAGATTGGAAGCTGGCGGCGTAGGCATCTATGTCACCAGAAGCGATCTGGCTGATCGGGGCCTCATCGGCGTCACCTTACACCCGGGTGTTCGCGTCATTTCGCATCTGGAGGTTGCCGGGCTCTATGAAGAAGCAGACCTGGTTTGGCAATGGTAGGGGCGTATAAACGTGTCAGTTTACTTATGGCCGCCCAATATGCGGGTTGATTCCCTGTCAGCAAAAGACTTCGCCAGACTTTCCAACTTCAGAACCGGATTGAGGAAATATCTGATCAACAGCCGATTCTATTGCGATTTGTTCGATCTGACGGAGATACAGTACGTTCTGCTTCTAAATATCAAGATGCTGGAAGTGGAACAAAGATCTTCTTTTTTTGAGCTTAAAAAGAGATTGAATCTTACGGACTCAGGTCTGAATGCAGTCATCAAACGTCTGCAAAAATCTGACTTGCTAGAACCCACTGAGGTCTACTGCAAATCAGAAACAGATTATTTTCGACTGACTGCCAACGGCAGCAAGATAATCGAGTTTCTCGCCTTTTTGCATAACAAGGAATTCGAGATATTCAAAACCAAGTTTTCACTCGAATGCTCAAGCCATTGCACCTCTCCTGTTTGCTGGAAAGGAACAGACTAACAGTAAGCTAATGACTATTGCGCTTGATCAGAATAGCCGTACGAACACAATCTGTGACTCATAAAAAAATCCCCCTTAGCCAACACGGTTGAGGGGGAGGAGATTGAATCGCCGCATCTACGGAGATATCAATGGAGCTGATTTAAGAAGCTTGCTGATGAGACATGTACGTCTGCACATGTCTCATGCAAGCTTTTTACTTTTGTAAAATTACAGAGAGAACACGTTCAAAGTACCGCCGCCAGGAGCAGCGTTGTACTTGGTCAGCTCTGCGTAACCACCGGCTGCG
>JADHED010000594.1_pt1 | contig 40573 bp, 32 predicted proteins | sample 8952041 | NCBI WGS metagenome assembly JADHED01 (sample SAMN16124423, study PRJNA663239) | bioreactor sludge metagenome | isolation source: sludge (control) | place: India:Bengaluru | collected 2018-09-08 | reverse complement strand
AGTCAGCGATCACCACCCCGGAGCGATCGACCACGGCGAGGCCCTCGGAGAAGATCGGGTTGAGCGGGTGACGCGCGGCCAACCAATCAACCAGGGCACTGGGGTCGGAGAGCAGATCGAGCGGGAGACCCGCGGCCAGACTCTGCAGAAAGTCCCGTCGATCCACGACATCGCGGTCGACCTCCGAGGCGACATATCCCGCGAGGGTCTCGAGCTGGGCCGAGATCAGCACCGTGAGCTCGTCACGCAGATACCGATCGAGTAGGACGAAGGACAGGACGGCATAGACGAGGATGATGGCAACGCCCGAGAGGGCCAGTCGACGCGCGATGCTGTCTGGGTACGTGAAGAAGGTCATGACATCCGGCGTCGGATCCGTGCGGACCCGATGAGGTCGAGCGTGCCCTCCTCGATCCCGTCACTCCAGGCATAGCCGCGGTGGTAGGAATTGATGAAGAGGACGATCGCAGAGGGACGACCGCCCGTCAGGCTGCTCGCCGCCACCGGGGCCTGTCCCGCCTGGCCCAGCGTCGCGTTCGTCAGGATAAGGATGAGCAGCAGGCAGGGTCCAGGCGATTTCATTCATGGGTCCTTTTGGTTCGCGGCCGCTCAATCATCTCCCAGAGGGCGCTCGGACCGCAACAAGGTGCTACCACTGAGGTTCTTTGTCCTGTTGCCCGGTCCCTGTCTCGCCATTCTCCGCTGCGGCCGCGAAACTCCGCCCAAATGTAGCGTGCATCATGCGTTTGACATTTTCATGCAGACGCGATTGCGTCAAGTGACTTATCCCCCTAATCTAGTGGTTGATCGCTGTCCCGCGGCTCGCGCTCATGATTTCTGAAAGGTCCCTGATAACCTTGCCGCCCGCCCCCTCTTCTGGGTGGATGGACTACCAACAAGCTATCATGGTACGGAATCGACCGTTGAAATGAGTGATTGCAACGTGCTACTCGCCGTGGGGAGCACACTGCGTCGCCGCGAGATCCCACTGACCGTCAGGGTTTCTAATGCCGTTCCATACTCCACTCATTGGCACCTCTCCCGGCCTGGGTCGGCATCGGCGGTGGGCAGCATTGCTGCTGGCGAGCCTTGTGGGGGGCATGCTCCCGACCCTTGCCGTCGCGGCCAGCCCACCGGTCGCCACCGCTCCCTCCCAGCCGCCGCAAGAGACCGTGGTGCTGATGGTCTCTGGCTCCCAACACGGCTTGCCAGTGTCCTCGGCCCTGATCGATGGCGCGGTGTCCGCCCTCAAGGCCAAAGGGGTCCCCCACAGGAACATCTACGTCGAGCACCTGGATCTCAGCCGCCTCGACCAGACTGACGCGGTGGCCGCCTTGGTCACCCTGATGGAAAAAAAGTACGCCAGCAAGCACATCGGCCTGGTGCTGGCCCAAAACCAGGCGGCACTGGATTTCCTGGCCCAGCATGGCAACAGGTTCCTACCGCCCGGTCAGCCGGTGGTGGCCACGCTGATCGCGAACCCGGAGGTCGCCTGGCACGACGCGCACCACCAGATCCTGAATGTAAGCAACCGGTACGACCTTACCGCCACGCTGCGCTACGGGCTCGATCTGTTTCCCCGCACGCGCCGAGTGGTGTTGGTGGCGGGGGTGGGGAGCACCCAGGGCACCTTGCCCGCCCAACTGGCCCAGGCCCTGAACAGGCTGCAACGCCACCTGGAGATCGAAGACACCGCCGCCTTGCCCTACGAAGCCATGCTGCAGCGGATTGCCACGCTGCCCCCCGATACGCTCGTCGTCGTCGCGGATTATTTCCGGGACAGCACCGGGCGCCCGTTCGTCCCGGTGGAGGTGGCCGCCGAAGTCGCCCGGCGGGCCAACGCGCCGGCGCTGGGGCTGTATGACGTCCACATCCAGGCGGGCCTGACGGGTGGCTCCGTCGTCATGTCGGCCGCGGTGGGCCAACGCGCCGGCGAAATCGGCTATGACCTGCTGCGCGGCGCGCCCCCACCCGCAGCCGGTGACGCCAGCCTCACGGTGCCGCCCCAGCCGATGTTCGACTGGACGCAACTGCAACGCTGGGGAGCGGACCCCGCCAAGCTGCCGGCCGACACCATCTTCCTCCAGCGACCGCGCACGCTTTGGAGCGAATACCGGGACTTCGTCCTCGCCTCGGCGGGAACCATTCTGGTGCTGTCGGTCCTGCTGCTGGCGCTCGCCTACCAAAACCATCGGCGCAAGCTGGCCGAGCAGGCGCTGCGCCAACACCAGCAGCAACTCGAAAACCTGGTGGAAGAGCGCACCGCCGAGCTGGCCCAGGCCACACATACCGCCGAGGCGGCGAACCAGGCCAAGAGCGCCTTCCTGGCCAACATGAGCCACGAGATCCGCACGCCGATGAACGCCATCCTCGGCATGTCCTACCTGCTGCTCAAAACCGACCTCGGCCAGCAGCAACGCAACTACACCAAGAAGATACAGGTGGCGAGCCAGCACCTGCTGGGTGTCATCAACGACATCCTGGACTACTCCAAGATCGAGGCGGGCAAGCTCAACATCGAACACATCGAGTTCAGCTTCCAGCAACTTCTGGACAATGTCACCACGCTGATCGCCGACAAGGCCGCCGACAAGGGGCTGGAGTTGATCATCAACATCGACCCACGCATTCCCGAGCGACTGGTGGGCGACCCGTTGCGGCTGGATCAGATGCTGGTGAATTACGCCAACAACGCCGTCAAATTCACGGACAGCGGGGAAATCGAAATCCAGGCGCAGTTGCGGGAAGAAACGGCCCAGAACGTGCTGCTGCACTTCACGGTGCGCGACACGGGCATCGGCCTGACGCCGGCGCAATCGGCCAAGCTGTTCGCGAGCTTTCAGCAGGCCGACAGTTCCACCACGCGCCAGTATGGCGGCACCGGCCTGGGTCTGGCCATCACCAAGCAACTCACCTGCCGGATGGGGGGCACCGTTGGGGTACAGAGCACCTTGGGCCAGGGCAGCACCTTCTGGTTCACCGTGCGTCTGGAAAAGGGCAAGACGGCCGCCGCCCCCGCGCGGGTGCTGCGTTCGGATCTGCAGGGCAAACGCGCCTTGGTGGTGGACGACAACGGCACCGCACGCCAGGTGTTGACGGATTTGTTGCACGGTATGGGCCTGGAGGCGGAGGCCGTGGAGGGCGGAGCCGCAGCCTTGACCGTCCTGGCGCGGAGCGATGCCGGTAAGCCGCCCTTCGACCTGTTGTTGCTGGACTGGCAGATGCCGGAGATGGACGGGCTCGCATTGGCCAAACACATCCACGCCGATCGCTCCTTGTCTCCGATTCCCATCCTGATGGTCACCGCCTACGGCCGGGAAGATCTGCTCAAGAGCGCCGAGGGCATCGGGATCAGCGATGTGCTGATCAAGCCGGTGAGCACCTCCACCCTGTTCGAGTGCGTGTCCCAGGCCTTGGGGGCGAGCCGTGACGCCCTGCCTCACCGCCCGGAGCCCACCGCGGGGGCTGAGTCCACCTTGGCCCCTGTTGCCGGCGCGCACCTGTTGCTGGTGGAGGACAACGACCTCAACCAGGAGGTGGCGCAGGCCTTGCTGGAGGGTGCGGGCCTGCGGGTCGACATCGCCTCCGACGGGCGACAAGCCGTGGACATGGTCGCGGCCCACGACTACGACCTGGTGCTGATGGACATGCAGATGCCAGGGATGGACGGCCTGGAGGCGACGCGCCTCATCCGGGCGGACCCGCGCTGGGCAGACCTCCCGATCATCGCCATGACGGCCAATGCGATGGCCAGCGATCGCGAGGACTGCCTGCGCGCCGGCATGAACGACCATGTGGCCAAGCCGATCGATCCGGCTCGCCTGTTCGACACGCTCCGGCAGTGGATCCGACCGCGACCCGGTCTCGGGGGCGCCACCGGTGATCAGGCTGGCCCTGACCCCTCGCCGGGCAGCGAGCGTGGGGACTCCATTTCAGTGGCGGCAGTGGCGGAGGTGCCCCTGCCGGCCCTGCCGGGCATCGACGTCAGCGACGGGCTGAGGCACACGATGGGCCGCCAGGACGTCTACCTCAAGCTATTGCGCAAGTTTGCCGCCAACTACCGAGATGCCGCCGAGCAAAGCCGCACCGCCCTGGCCCAGGGCGACCGTGACACCGCCTTGCGCCTGGCCCACACCGTCAAGGGGTTGGCAGGCAATGTCGGTGCCATCGTCCTGCAGGAGGCCGCCCGCCATCTCGAATCAGCCCTCAAGCAGCCTGACGACTCCGCGGCCCTGCCAGGTCTGCTCGAAGCGTTCGAGCGGGCGCTGCACACCGTCATCCAGACCCTGGACGCCCACCTGCCCGCCCCCCCTGAGCCGCCATCACCGGCCGCTGCCGCGCTGGACCCCCGGCAACTGTCTACGGTCTGCCAGCGCATCGCCCTCCTGCTGGCCGACAGTTACGCCGAGGCCAACACCGAATGGGAGACGCACGAACCCTTGCTGCGCCAGGGCCTGGGCGAGGACTTCGGCCCCATCGCCACCGCCATCGAGAAGTTTGACTACGAATCCGCCCTGCACAGCCTGCTCAAGGCGACCTTGGCCCGTGCCATCGAGTTGGGAGAAGGCCATGGCGCTGACTCAGGCACCCCATCAGTGGGGGTGGCTACCACTCAGTCATCTCCCTGAGGGCGCTCGGACCGCAACAAGGCCTGGAGACGAGCGGTCTGTCAAAGTCCTCAAGCGCTGTCCCGGTGCCCCGGAATAACATCGTCATTTCATCGAGTAGAGCGCCAAAGATCCGACCCGCTTAGGTCGTGCGGGCGATTGATCAGCGCTTCCTTTACAGCTCGGTGAAAATAGCCGTTTCCGGAAGCCGCGACTTCGGCAGCTTGGCATTGATGTCATCGGCACCGTGATAACCGAATGCGACCAGCACGACGCAACGCAGGCCTTGCTCAGGCAAGTCGAGCGCCGCGTCGATCGCCTGCGTGTCGATCCCCTCCATCGGGCAGGCATCGATACCCAGCGCTCCGGCCGCTTGCAATACCATTCCCAGCGCGATGTAAACCTGGCGCTCGATCCAATCGCCCAGTGTCTGGTTCTGACGATGCAGCCCAACATAGAAGCGGCGCGTGTTGTTCTGCATGGTTTTACTGTCCGGCACCTGGAAACGGCCATCGGCCTCTTCCTGGGCCAGCACGCGGTCGAGATGGGCCTCGTCAAGATCGGCACGGGCGCACATCACCAGCACATGCGAGGCATTGCGCACCTTGGGCGCGTTGTAGGCGTAGGCCCCATCCAGGGTCGCGGCGATCTTTTCCTTGGCGGCATGGCTGGCAGCCATCACGAAATGCCAAGGCTGGGAGTTCACCGAAGAGGGCGTAAAGCGCAACACGGTGCGCAAGGCAGCAAGGCTTTCCTCCGGCAACTTGCGGCTGGCGTCAAAGGCCTTGCAGGTACGGCGGGAGGTCGCAACTTCAACAATATTCATATTGCCCCTGAATGGCTAACGTGAGTGAAAACGGTGACGACCCAACGCGGCCCCCGGATGATCGGCAGCGCGCCGCGGACGGGAAAAATGGGCAGGACATGACGCCAGGTCGTGGTTGAGGGTCGGGCGGTCATTGCCGGACCTCCGTCGATTCCGGATGCGCCAGGGCATCGGTCTTGGCCGCCATGATGATATCGTTGCGGTGCAGCCCGCGGATCTTGTGGCTCCACCAGGTCACGACCACCGAGCCCCACTCGGTCACCAGCTTCGGATGATGACCCTCCTCCTCGGCCAGCGAGCCAACGCGGTTGGTGAAGGCCAGCGCCTGGGCGAAGTCTGCAAATGGAAAGCTTCGCTCCAGTTGCATGATCCCATCACGGACCTCGACGGACCAATCCGGAATCTGCCTGATGAGCGCCGTCAGTTCATCCTCGCTCACCTTCGGCGCGTCGGCGCGGCAAGCCTCGCAGGTCTCTGATGTCAGCTTCGTCATGGTTCGGGTCCCCCTCGGTGGCCAGTGCCTGTGGTGCGAAATTATCCGGTCCACGTGACATGGGTCCTGTGGTAGCGCAACGCAACCGAGGCGAGGGGTACCCGGGGGCGTGCCTTTGGCTGGCGGAACCCGCGACACTCCGCCCTGAGCCTGGTGGCTCGTTCCTTTATCCACCCAGCCAGGAAGCACGATGACTCCGGACGACTTTATCCGCAAGTGGGCCTGTTCGTGCGCAGCCTGGACCCGGCCCTGCGGGCGCAACTGGGCGCCGAATAAACCGATCCGGCGACCATCATGCCCCTGGTCAACCCGCTGGTGCTGGACCCGCTGTAGGCGGAAATGTTGGAGAAGAAATTCCGGTTCCAGGTCGCCCAATCAGGGCCTGGACCTCGGCGAGCATGACCTCCATGGCCGCCATGGCCAGGGGGCTCAGGCGGCAATGGGCATAGGTGAAGGACTGGCCGGTAGCCGTGATCAGCCAGGCGGCGGGTTGGTGTCCGTAAAGGGCCTGACACCAGGCCAGCAGTTCCCGCGGGCTTAGGAAATGCGCCATGGACGAGAGGGTGCTGGCGTCCGGAGCCAGCGTCTGGACCCGGACCTCCCCGGGCTCGCCCGTGACGCTGGCATCGAGAAAGATCACCCGCTCGACGGTGGCGATCTCCGCGGCCAGTTCGGCGGTGAGGATGTGGCGGGCGATGACGCGGACCTCGCCAGGCAGCGGTGCCGCCATCAGGGCCTCCGCGGCGAGGGGACCGATGGCATCGTCGCCGCGGATGGGACTGCCGTAGCCGATGATCAGGGTCTTAGCCGTCATGGCCGGGCCGGTGGGGTATAAGGGAGAATCTCCTTCTCCTTGAAGCGGGCAAGGGTCGCAGTCCGCGGCCTGCCACTGCTTTCCCGCATGCCTAATGGCGACACAACGAATCCACCACCCGGCCCGCGGCATCCCGCAACTCGATCATCATCGGCATCTGGCCAAAGGCGTGGGAGGCGCAGGACAGGCAAGGATCGAAGCAGCGGATGACCGCCTCGACGCGGTTGAGCATGCCCTCCTGGAGGTGGTTGGCATCCACGTAGGCCGCGGCGACCTGCTTGATCGCGGCGTTCATCGCCAGGTTGTTGTGACCGGTGGCGATGATGAGGTTGACCCAGGTGATGAGCCCGTCGTCGTCAATCTTGTAGTGGTGCATCAGGGTTCCGCGCGGGGCCTCGGAGACGCCGATCCCCTCGTCGCGGTTGCTGCGGGCGCGGGCGCGGACCCGCGGGTCCAGGATGTCCGGGTCCTTGAGCAGGCGCTCCATCATCTCCAGGGCATAGATGATCTCCACCAGCCGCGCGTAGTGGTAGTGGAAGCTGCTGGCGATGGGGCCCGACTCCTGCAGCATGTGGAACTCGGCCAAGGCCACGTCGGCGTAAGGGGTGCCGCAGGCGTTGGCGTTGTTGAGGCGGGCCAGGGGGCCGACCCGGTAGACCCCCTTGGGGTACCCCATCGGTTTGTAGTAGGGGAACTTCATGTAGCTGAAGTCCTCCACCGCCTCGCCCACCAGGCGCTGGTATTCCCAGGTCGGCACCCGGTCCTCGACGATGCGACCGCGGGCGTCCTTCAGACGCAGAAAGCCGTCGTAGTGTTCCAGGTTACCCTCGGGCGTGACCAGGCTCAGGAACAGGGTCTCCTGAGTGCCGAAGTGGCGGGCCTCGTCCTTGAACTTGGGGACCAGGGTCTTGAAAAAGTCATAGGTCCGCTTGGCGATCTCCAGGCCCTCGGGGAGCAGCTTGAGCATGGCCGCGCGCTTGTCCGGGGTCAGGGCCTCGCTGACGCCGCCCGGCACCACCCAGGTCGGGTGGATCTTCTTGCCGCCGAGGGTCTCGATGATGGTCTGGCCGATCTGGCGCAGCCTGATCCCGTCCCTGGCCAGCTCCGGGTACTGGCGCATGACGCCGAAGATGTTGCGGGTGGCGGGGTCCGCGTCCCAGCCCAGAAGCAGGTCGGGGGATGAGAGGTGGAAGAAGGACAGGGCGTGGGACTGGGTGAGCTGGGCCAGGTTGATGATCCGCCGCAGCTTCTCGGCGGTGGGCGGGATCGTGACCGACAGCAGGTGGTCGCAGGCCTTGTTGGCGGCCAGGATGTGGCTCACCGGGCAGATGCCGCAGGTGCGGGCGGTCAGGGCCGGCATCTCGCGGTAGGGGCGGCCCTCGCAGAATTTCTCGAAGCCGCGGAATTGGGTGAGATGGAAGCGGGCGTCCTGGAGTTCCCCCTGATCGTCGAGTTGCAGGGTGATGCGGGCGTGCCCCTCGATGCGGGTGACCGGTTCGATGGTGATGGTTCGGCTCATGGCAACGGATCGTGGTGAAGAGGGTTGGCGTGCGGCGGGCGCGTGGACGTCAGGAAACCTGGCGTCGCCGCCCGGTCAGGCCCCAAAACGCGTGACGGCGCTCGGGTCGGGCGTACGTCCGGCGATGAGTTCGCTGAGGATATAAAAGATGGTGTCCGCGCTGGGTGGGCAGCCGGGGACGAAGACCTCCACGGGCACGCAGGCATGGATGGGCCGCACCTGGCGAAACAGGGCCGGGACCCGCTGGGTCGGGATCCCCGGCTGGAGGGTGGCGGTCTCCCGGTAGGCCTGGTCCAGCACCGCCTCCAGCTTGAAGGGGTTGCGCATGGCGGGGACGTTGCCATTGACGGCGCAATCGCCCAGGCTGATCAGGACCCGGCAGCGCTGGCGGAAGGCCTGGGCCTGGCGCAGATCGTCCTCGTTGCTGATGGCCCCCTCCAGGATGCCGATGTCCACCCGCTCCGGCAGGGCCTTGGCATCCACCAGGGGGCTGTAGACGATGTCCAGGGATTGGGCGAGGTCCACCAGGCGCTCGTCCAGGTCGAGCAGGGACATGTGGCAGCCCGAGCAGCCGTCCAGCCAGGCGGTGGCGACCTTGATGCGGCCAACCAGGGCCGCCGGGGTGGCGGTCGCCGTGGTGAGGGTCGCCGTGGTGGCCAGCATCCCGTCGGGTGCCGGGATGGGATTCCCGCCGGTCCCGGCGGATGGCGGCGTCACTCCGGGGCGGGGCTGATCGGCAGGGAACCCAGGATCGTCGGGATGGTTAAGGCTCATTGGGCATGCCTCCGGCGCGCCAGGATGGGCAGAAATTGCTGGTCCTTGACCATCTCGCCGGCGGAGGTCCCCTGTTTGACCAGGGCCCCGGTGGGACAGACCTGGACGCATTTACCGCACCCGGTGCAGGTCTCGCTTTCCCCCCAGGGTTGCGCCAGGTCGGTGATGACCTGACAGTCGCTGCCCCGGCCCATGACGTCCCAGGTGTGGGCGCCTTCGATTTCGTCGCAGACCCGCACGCACCGGGTGCAGAGGATGCAGCGGTTGTGATCCATGCGGAACAGTTCGTGGGAACTGTCCATCCGGTAGCGCGCCTGGCGGTAAGGGAAGCGGACGTGATCCACGCCGCACTTCTGGGCCTGGGTCTGCAGCTCGCAGTGACCGTTTGAGACACAGACCGAACAGATGTGGTTGCGCTCGGCGAAGAGCAATTCGACGATGGCGCGGCGATAGCGTTGCAGGCGCTCGGTGTTGGTGCTGATCGACATCCCCTCGCTGACCTGGGTCGAACAGGCGGCAAAGAGCCGACCCTGGCCCGCCACCTCGACCAGGCACAGCCGGCAGCCACCCCAAATGCTCAGGCCATCCAGATAACAGAGGCTCGGGATGGGGATCTTGTTCTCCCGACAAACCTCGATGATAGTCTCGTCCGCGCGGGCGGAGAGGTCCTGACCGTCGATGGTCAGGGTGACGACTTTGACGGTGGCTGAAGAAGGGGGTGCGGGCATGGTGGCTCCGTTAGGATGCGCTGGTCTGCGCCAGGCGCGACGTTCGATCTAAACGCGTTCGGCAGGGAAACGGCGATCGCCGTGGCCTACCGTTCCGGGCGGTGCTCAAGGGCGCGGGACCGGCCCCGGTCGATTAAGCCAGGCAAGGGATCTCGCTAGGTCCGGTGCAACTTGGCCTCGTATTCCTCGCGGAAGAACCGCAGGGTCGAGAGCACCGGGTTGGGCGCCGTCTGGCCGAGGCCGCATAGACTCGTGGCCTGGACCACCTCGCACAATTCCTCGAGGAGGGCGAGGTCGCGGGACCCCGCCTGGGATTTGCACATGCGGTCCAGGAGTTCATGCATCTGCTGGGTGCCGGCCCGGCAGGGGACGCACTTGCCGCAGGACTCGCTCATGCAGAACTCCATGAAAAAGCGCGCCACGTCCACCATGTCGGCGGTCTCGTCCATGACGATCATGCCGCCCGAGCCCATGATGGTGCCCAGGGTTTTCAGGCTGTCGTAATCCACCGGGATATCCAGGTGGGACGCGGGGATACACCCACCGGAAGGGCCACCGGTCTGGACGGCCTTGACGGCCTTGCCGCCGGGCACACCGCCGCCGATGTCCTCGATGATGGCGCGCAGGCTCGTGCCCATAGGTACCTCGATCAGCCCGGTGTTGACGATGCTCCCGGCCAAGGCGAAGACTTTGGTGCCCCTGGATTTTTCGGTGCCGATGCCGGCGAACCAGTCACCACCGTGGCGGATGATTGGGGCGATATTGGCGAACGTCTCGACGTTGTTGATCAGGGTGGGGCAGCCCCAGAGTCCGGACTCGGCGGGGTAAGGGGGTCGTGGCCGGGGCTGACCCCGGTTGCCCTCGATGGAGGCCATGAGGGCGGTCTCCTCGCCACAGACGAAGGCCCCGGCACCCAGGCGGATTTCCACCTCGAATTTGAAGGGCGTCTCGGCGATCCCAACGCCAAGGAAGCCAGCGCGCTTGGCCTTGCGAATGGCCGTGGTCATACGTTCCACCGCCAAGGGGTACTCGGCCCGCACGTAGACATAGCCTTTGGCGGCGCCGATGGCATAGGCGGCGATGGCCATGCCCTCCAGCACCCGATGGGGATCGGATTCCAGCACCGCCCGGTCCATGAAGGCCCCGGGGTCACCCTCGTCAGCGTTACAGACGACGTACTTCTGGTCCCCGGGCATCTTGGCGACGGTGGACCACTTGAGCCCGGTGGGATAGCCACCGCCGCCCCGGCCGCGCAGACCACTGACCGTGACTTCGCGCAGCACCTCCGCCGGGGTCATCTCGCTCAGGGCCTGGACCAGGCCCGCATAGCCGCCCACCGCCAGATAGCCCTTGAAGCTGTCCGGGTCGATGACGCCGGAATTTTCCAGAACGATGCGCCGCTGGCGGGCAAAGAAAGGCTGGTCGGTAGGGCAATGCAGACGTGCCACCGGGGCGGCGCCAACGCTCGCCAAAATATCCGGGGCATCCTCCGGCTGGACGTCCCGGTAGAGGGTTGCGGCGTTCAGGTCGGCCCCGGGCCCCGCGATCGCCACCAAGGGGCCCGCGGAGCAGAGACCCATGCAGCCGACACGCTTGATCTTGCAAGGCCGGTGGGCTTCGCCGTTCGTTTGGCCTTGCTCGGGTGGCTGATCATGGGCCTGCGCCAAGGCCTCCAGCACCGCCGGGGCACCAGAGGATTGACAGCTTGCCGCCATGCAGACCCGCACTTCATGCACGATCCCGGCGTCCTGGGCTTGATATGCCTTGGCCTTTTCGGCCAGATCCTCCAGATTCATCGCGCTACCCTCATTTCAGCCCCGCAAGTTTGGCCATCAGGTCAGGGGGCACCAGCTTGCCCTGGAGGCTGCCGTCCAGCACCACCGCCGGGGCCAGACCGCAGGCCCCCACGCAGCGAGCGGTGAGGACCGAAAGCCGGCCATCCGCCGTCGTCTCGCCGGGCTTCACCCCAAAGCGTTCCTCCATGGCCGCCACCAAACGCCCGGCACCCTTGATGTAGCAGGCCGTGCCGGTGCATACCACGCAGGCGTGACGGCCCTTGGGCTTGAGCATGAAGAGGTGATAGAAGGTCGCGACCCCGTAGACCTTGGACAGGGACAGGTCGAGGGAGCCGGCCACGAAGCGCATGGCGACCTCGTCCAGGAAGCCAAAGGCGTCCTGGACGCTATGGAGGGTCTCGATCAGGGCATGCCCGGCGTAGCCATTACGCCGCATGGTGGCATTGACCAGCTTCCAACGCTTGTCATCGCTGGGCAGCGGGGGGCGGGATTGCAAGAGGGTCATGAAGGGTCCTTGGCGTGGCCGGACATTCCATCCAGCCGCCAAGATTAAAGCCAACCAAAGGTTGGGTCTATCACGGTTTGGTTACGGCCCCCCTTGCCTTAAGCGGCAACGGCTCAGCTTGTTGTTGGGCCTCGAAACAAGCTGGCCGGATCCTACCCGTACCCCTTGCACCTTGCGCTTTTCCCTTTGCACCTTTCCCCTGGACCGGTCCCGGCGGGGCTCAATATTCGTTCAGCATGGCCAGGTCCTGATCCGCCCGCCGCAGGCGGATGGCCAGGGTGCGGGCCAGACCCTCCAGCATGTTGAAGCCCAGGCGCTTGTGACCCTCGACCAGGTGGTCGAAATTCCGGCGCGACAGGGCGTAGACCTCGGTGTCGGTGTAGGCCACCGCGTCATGATTGCGGGGCCGATTGTCGAGGAAGGACAGGCCGCCGAAAAAGTCGCCCCGACCAAAGGTGCCGGCGTGCCGGGTCTTTCCTGCCCCGACGGGGAGGAAGATACGCACCGCGCCGCGGCGGATCCAGTAGATTTCATCCCCGACGGCCCCCGAGGCGTAGATGGTCTCACCGGCCGGGTAATGACGCTCCTCCAGGCAGGCTTCCAGATCCTGCAGGGTCTCATCCTTGCGCTGACTGAAGACCTCCATCTCCTGCAAGCGCAGGGGCGGCTCTTCCTCCTCCAGCACCGCCAGGGGCGCATTCCGCTCACCCAGGAGGCGGTCCTCCACCCACTCGATGGCGCTATCCAGTTGCGGGAAGACGCGGACCGCCGCGTCGTCGGTGACGATGACGCCGGTATGTTCCAGAAATTCCCGCAGATTGCGGCCGCTGGGCAGGGCTTCGGGGATGCTGGAGAGGATGAGGAGGGCACCCTTCTCTTGCAAGGCATTGCGCACGATCACCAGCAGATGGGCGGCGGTGACATCCATGGATTGCACCCGCTTGAGATCCAGGATCATGAACCGGCGCTTGCCGAATTCCGGCTCCAGTTGCGAATAGAGCTGATGCGAGGTGCCGAAAAAGAGGCTGCCCTGGAGTTCGAAGACGACACCCTGATCACCCTTGCTCTCGATGATGCGCATCTCCTCCTCGGTGCGCACCCAGGTCGAGGAGGTCTGATTGATATAGACCTTGTGCCGCACCACGGCGCCACCGATCTGCTCGCGGACGAAGAGCAGGATCGCCAGGGCCACGCCCACGCCGGAGGCGGCGATCAGGCCAATCGTCAGGGCGGCGACCACCACGGCCAGCACCACGACGAAGTCGAAGACCGTGGCCCGCGACTGGACGAAGTGCAGGGGTTCGCGGTCGATCATGCGGATGCCGACCACGATGAGGATGCCCGCCAGGGCGGCGACGGGGATCCAGGCGAGAAAGGAGCCCAGGGCCAGGGCGGCGACCAGGGCGAAGACGCCTTCGAGGATGCCCGACAGCCGGGTGCGGCCGCCGCTGTTGACGTTGACCAGGGTGGGTCCCATGGCGCCGGCCCCGGGGATGCCGCCGATGGTGGCGGAACAGATGTTGGCCACCCCCTGGGCCACCAGCTCGCGGTCGGAGTCGTGGCGGCTGCGGGTCAGTTGGTCGACGACAATGCAGGTCTTGAGGGTGTCGATGGAGAGCAGCACCGCCAGGGTCAGGGCGCTGCCGAACAGACCGGCCACCTCCCCCAGGCGCAGGTCGCCGATATCCTTCCACAGCTCGGTCACGCTCGCGACCAGCCCCTGCCCCTGGGCCTCCATGGTCCCGATAATCAAGGGGTTGCCCTCGATCTGCCAGAGGGCGGGATCGACGAATTCCGCCAGGCCGAAATAGGTCCCCAGGCCGGCGAGGATGCCCAGGATGGTGCCGGGCACCAGCTTCGTCAGTTTGGGGCCGAGGAAGGTGAAGAAGATGGTGGCCCCGCCCACCGCCAGGGCGCGCCAGTCCCAGTGGTCGGGGGTCATGAGGATGTGCCACCAGGATTCGCTGGCGGCGCCAAGGAATTTGGGGATCTGGCTGCCGATGATGATCAGGCCCACGCCGGTCATGTAGCCGCTGACGACGGTGTAGGGGATGTACTTGATCAGGCGACCGATGCCGACGAAGCCCAGCAGCATCTGGGCCAGGCCGGCGATGACGGTGAGCAGCACCAGCAAGAGGATGATGGTACTGGCCCCGACGCCATAGCCGGTCATCTCGATGGCGAAGGCCGAGAGCACGGCGGCGGCCGGCGCGCAGGGGGTGGTGATGAGCCGGTCGGTGCCGCCCAGGATGGGGGCCACCAGGCCGAGCACGGTGGCGCCGATGATGCCGGCCAGGGCGCCCATGGTGGCGTAGCCCGGGCCGATGGCGGCGTAGATGGTGACGCCAAAGGCGATGGAGGACGGCAGCACGACCAGCATGGCGGCGAGGCCGCCCCAGAAGTCACCCAGGTCCTTGTTGCGTCGGTGGAGAAGAGCGGAAGTGTTCATGGATGTGATTGTCAATCCCGTTGCATGACCTGAAGGCGTCGGTTGAGAGACTGGCGGCTGATGCCGAGCAGCATGGCGGCGATCCCCTGGTTGTGATTGGCCCGCCGCATGGCCTCCTCCACCAGGAAGACATCGGCCTCCTTGAGGGTGGGAAAGCGCCCAGGAATGGCCAGGGACGGCCCCTCTTCCGCGGCGGGCGGGGTTGGCCCGGACCCGTCACGGTCCCGCTTGATGACCTGCTGAAAGCTGTCCAGGGACAGCATGGCACCGCCGCGATGTTGGGCCAGGGCGTTGAAGACCATGGCCCGCAACTCGCGGATATTGCCCGGGAAGTCATACAGGGACAGCAGGGTGTGCAATTCGCCAGGGGCCCGTGGCGCGGGCCGGCCCATGGTCTGGGCGGCCTCGTCGATGAAGTGCTGGAGCAACAGCGGCAGGTCGTCCCGGCGCTCCCGCAGGGGCGGTAGCTCGACGGGATGGCTGGAGAGTCGGAAGTAGAGGTCCTGGCGGAACTTACCCCGATCCATGCGCCGGTGCAGGGGCTGGTTGGTGGCCGCCAGGATGCGGGCATCGCTGGTGCGCGGCACGTCCGAGCCGATGGGGTAATAGCTCTGGGCCTGGAGCAGGCGTAGCAGCTTGACCTGGGAGGCGGGCTTGAGGTCACCGATCTCATCAAGGAACAGGGTGCCCCCCGCCGCCTTGGCGATCAGGCCCTCCCGCTCCCGGTCGGCGCCGGTGAAGGCGCCGCGGACATGGCCGAAGAGGGTATCGGAGAAGAGGTTGTCGTCCAGGCCGGCGACATTCAGGCTGACCAGCTCCCCGGCACGGCCACTGAGGCGATGAATGGCCTGGGCGATCAGTTCCTTGCCAGTACCGGTCTCGCCGGTGATCAGCACCGGCTCCCCGGAGTCGGCGATGGCCTCCAGATAACGGAACAGGCGCTGCATGCGGTGGTTGCGGGTGACGATGGCGGCGAAGGCCTCCGGGTGATCGACCCCCTCCCCCATGAGGCTGGAACGTAGGGAGCCGATCTCCTGCCGGAGCTGGCGGATCTCCAGGGCGCGGCGCACGGCGGAGACGAACCGGCTCTCCTCCACCGGCTTGACCAGGTAGTCGAAGGCCCCCTCCTTCATGCAGGACACCGCCGTTTCCACCTCCTGGGAGGCGGTCATGACCACCACGGGGATCTCGGGATACTCCCGGGTCAGGCGCGGCAGCAACTCCTGGCCGGAGACATGGGGCATGAAGAGGTCGAGGATGATCACCCCGGCCGTCTGACGATCCAGTAACGGCAGCAGTTCCCGGCCATCGCTCAGGGCGCTGACGGCGGTGATGCCATGGGTGTTGAGCAGGTATTCCGCCCCGAAGAGGATCTCCTCCTCGTCGTCCACCAGGACCACCGGCCACTTTTGTCGGCTTTCCACGCTTGATCTCCGCTCATTCTGGGTAATCGTCCGGCCCCCCTCTTCCCCGCCCTCCCCCGCCAGGGGGGAGGGCGCAAGGGAATCAGCGGCTTGTACCACCCATGCCTGCCCAGGCGGTGGGGGGTGGACGATGACCTTTCATCGGTAGGGATGGTTGAGGATCGGCCCTGATCGTCAGCCTTGTTCGCCCGCCTGGTTCAGGGGTAACAGGACACTGACCCGGGTGCCCGCCCCGGGCGTGGACTCGATCTCCAGCCGGCCGGAATGATGCTGAATGATCCGGGCGCAAATGGACAGCCCCAGCCCGGTGCCCCCCGCCGTGCCCCGGGTGGTGAAGAAGGGCTCGGTGACCCGCTCCCGGACCTCCTCCGCCATGCCCCGGCCCTCGTCGGCGACGCGCACCCGCACGAACTCCCCCTCCGGCTCCAGCCCGGCGCTGATCAGGACCACGGCCGAGCGGTCGGGCAGGGCTTGCAGGGCGTTGAGGATCAGGTTGATGAAGACCTGTTCCAGTTGCTGGGCGTTACCCCGGACGCAGGGCAGGGATGCCGGCAGTTCCAGCCGGCAATGATCCGTGTAGCGATGGATCTGGCTCTGCAGAATGGACAGGGCCGTGGGCAGGACCTCCCCCAGGTCCACGGCATGGTCCAGGTCGCCGGCATCCGGCCGGGCCATGTGCTTGAGGTTACCAACAATCTTTTCGATGCGCTGGGAGCCCTTGACGATGCCCTCCACCAGCCGTGGCAGCCCGGTGAGGGCACGATCCACCGGGACGCCGCCAATGGTGAAGTCGCCATAGTCACGCCGATGCTGGTCGAGCACCTTGCGCAGGTCCTCCCAACTGCGGGCGAGGATGGAGGCGTTGAACTGGATGGCGTTGTTGGGGTTGTTGATCTCGTGGGCGACGCTGGCGGCGATCACGCCCAGGGAGGCCAGGCGGGCATTGCGGATGGCGTGGGCCTCCAGCACCCGCTTCTCGGTGACATCGGTGAGGATGACCATGGCCGCGGCGACCCGGGCCCCCTCCCGCAGGGGCACCAGGCGCAGTTCCCACCAGGTCGAATCATCCCCGGCGTAACCGAAATGCTCCGGCTCACCCAGGGTCAGGACCTTGGCCAGGGCCTGGCTATAGCGCTCCCGAGCCCGGATCGGCAGAAAGCCGGCGCCACAGCGGCCATCGCCGCCGTTGGCGGCGGGCAGGGGTCGGTTCACGATCAGGACGCAGCCCTCGCGATCCACCGTCATGATGATATCCGGCGACTGATCGAAGAGGATGCGCAACTTTTGTTCCGACGCCCGCAGCTCCTCCTCGATGCGCAGGCGCAGGCGCAAGGCGGCGCGGAAGTGGACGATGAAGAGGACGACCACCAGGGTCAGGGCCAGGCCACTGCCGAGGATGATCCAGGGGCCTTCGCGAAAGACCTCGGTGCTGAACTGGCGGGTCGGGGAGCAGGTGATCGACCAGCGGCGATCCGCCACCGGAAAACTCTCGGTGACCCGTGGCGCCGGCTCCAGGTCCCAGCCCCGCCACTCGGTGGTCGCCGGGGTCGGGGAGCGATTGAGCCGGCTGGCGTAAAAGTCGAGCAATTCCTCCCCGGCGGGGGCGGACTCGTCCAGGACCAGAAATTCGACCCCCCGGGGCTCCAGCACCCCCATGGCAGCATCGGCGATGTCGGCGATGCGGAAGACGCCGACGACGAAGCCCCGGAGCCGGGAGCGGGGCTCATCGCCCTCCCCACCGCCCGGCGGAGCGGTGAAGACCGGCTTGAAGGCCATGAAGCCATACTGGGGGTTCGGACCATGGATCAGGGGAATGCGCCCACTCACCACCATGTCGCCACTGGCCAGGGCCCGCGCCATCAGGTTGCGCAGCAGGGGCTGGGCGCCCAGGTCCAGGCCCCGGTAGAGGGCGCTGTTCCCCTCCGAATCCAAAAAGCGGATGGGGTAGCGGTCCTCCTCTCCCGCCCCTCCGGCCTCGGGGGCGACCCAGGCCAGGGCGTGGATACCCTTGAAACGATCGGAGAGGCCGTGGGCAAAGCGCGTGAAGGCGGGCTCGTCGACCTGGGGGAAGACCAGAAAGAGATCGTGGAGGGAGCGAACGGCGTCCAGGCCCTCCTCGATCCCCTTCTTGAGGACCCGGTTGCGATTTTGCGCGAGCCACTCGAATTCCAGTTGATGGCGCCTGTCGATCTCGACCTGGACCACCCAGAAGGCGCCCGTGGACAGGAGCACCCCGCTGACCCCGACCAGGATCGCCAACCAATGGAGCTTGAGAAATCTGAACATGCAGGCTGACGCCACCCACCCCTTCCAGGATTTACCGAAAATCGACACACTTGGGGTGATCGGCGAAGAAGCCCCTGTCGTTAGCGCCCGATATTACACCCGGGTCAGCGAAAAAAAATGACCGGCACCCAGTCCCTGGGTGCCGGCTTCCATAACGGGGATGGAGCAAAATCAGGCGATCTTGACCACAATGTCGTGCAAAACGCGGCTGGCCTCCAGCAACTGATCCGCGGCATCGTACATATCACGGTAGATTTCCCGGGTGCGGAAGATATCCAGGGCCATTTCCACGGCATCCGCCGGGGTGGCCTCGCCCTTGCTGGCCAGCAGCTTCAGGTGGGCCTCCTTGTCGTAAAGCTGCACCAGGGCGCGACGGTAGGTCTGCTCCATCTTGCGCTCGGCGTTGCGGGCGAAGGTGGCATCCTCGTCGGCGAGGGCGGGATTGCTGCCCAACTTGCCATAGCCCCGCTCCAAGGCCTCCACGCCGGACTTTAACAAGACGGCCATTTCAAGGATGTATTTATCGGAGTCGAAATGCAGCGCGCCCATCTCCCGCGCGGTGATCTTGGTGTAATTGATCACGTAGTCCAGGGTCTGGATCGCCCGGAGGATGTCCTCCCGGTCCATGGGCGTGGCGAAGGCCTTGTACAGGGCTTCGACATTGCGGTTCTTCATCTCGTCCGCTTCCTTTTCCAGGGCCCGGATCTCATCCAGGGCCGCTTCGCTGCCCGATTCCATGAACTCGACGAACTTGGTCGTCGCCTGCACCGCCACGGCGCATTGATCGCACATCATGCGGAAAAAGTCCGGCATGACGGGAAAGATGCGATCCATCAATTTACCGACGGCCGAATTCGGGTTGCCACTCATGATTCTGTTCCTCGACAAAAAAACGTGGGTTAATCAGGGATCTGGCCAGGAGGCCAGGTAAGGCGTCAGCGACCGGGAGTTTCGCCCTCAGGCCACCCCGGTCAGAAGCTGCAAGACGTAGAAGGTCAGGGCGCCCACCGCGCCCGAACCGGGGATGGTGATCACCCAGGTACTGGCGATATCCCGGGCCTTGGCCCAGCGGACCGCCTTGGGTCGTTCCGCGGCCCCGATACCCATGATCGAGGAGCTAACCACGTGGGTGGTGGAGACGGGCGCGCCCAGGGCGGAGGCCCCGAAGATGACCGCCGCGGAGGTCAGTTGGGCGCTGACGGCATGGATGGGGCGCAGCTTGTAGATGGCGAAGCCGACGGTTTTGACGATCCGCCAGCCCCCCGAAAGGATGCCCAGGGTAAGGACCGTGGCGCAGGTCAGGACGACCCAGAAGGGCACGACGAATTCTTCCTGAAAATTCCCCAACACCAGCACCAGAGTGATGATGCCCATGCTCTTCTGGGCGTCATTGGCGCCATGGGAAAAGGCGAGGGCGGCGGCGGTAAAGAACTGGACCTTGCGCAGGGGCTTATTGGCGGAGGGGGTGGCCCGGGCAAGCACGATGCCCAGCAAGCGCATGACGAGAAAGCCCACCCAGAAGCCCAGCAAGGGGGAGACGATCAGCGAGAGGATAACCTTGGTGACGCCATTCAGTTTCCCCGTGGTGATCAGATCGTTGAAACCCCAGACCACGGCCGCGGTGCCGACGGCGGCAATCACCGCACCCGCCAGACCGCCCACCAGGGCGTGGGAAGAGGACGAGGGGATGCCATACCACCAGGTGAGGATGTTCCAGAAGATGGCGCCGAAGACGCCACACATCACCACCGACACGGACAGGACCGTGGAAACATCGCTGAGGTTGATGAACTTGCCGATGGTGTTCGCGACCGCCGTGCCGCCCAGGAGGGGGCCCAGGAACTCGAAACTGGCGACAATCGCGACCGCCTGCACGGGCGTCATCGCGCGGGAGGCGATCATGGGCGCGATGATGTTCGCGGCATCGTGAAAGCCATTGGTGTAATCGAAGATCAGCACGATCACGATCGCCGAGATCGCAAAGATTATGACGGTATCCATGGGGTGTCTGGCCGTGGGCTTGAGATCAGGGGGTTGATGGGGGAGCCCACTCCGCGGAGTGGACGGGGGTGTCGGGACGGATGGCCAAGGCGCTCGCTCGGGGCCTCAGTTGGCCATGGCCTGTTCGGACAATGACGACGGATGGAGGTAGCCGCGTCTCTCGGCCGAGGGGGCGGCTGGCGATCTGACCGCGTCTTTCACCGGAAAGGACGGGCCAGGGACTTTTGGCGGCAAGGGTGAGAGAGACTGGGCCTCATCATCACCGAAGCGGTGATTGCGCACCGAAGCGGGCCTGTAGCCATTGCGCTTCAAAATCTCGGTCATGGTGGTGAGCGAGGGGAGGTACTCCTCGCCAACGCCATGCTCGCGCAGCGCCTGGATGGCCTCCCTGGCGGTCAGCCAGCGATGTCCAATCCGCTTCCGGGAGGGAGGATGGAGCGGGTCATGGCCAGGGACCAACTGCCTAAGCAGCGCCATGATTTCGGGATGTTTCTCTTCCCAGAGCTTGTTGCCGGAAAAGGCGGCGCGGGCGCTGTAACAGACAAATCCGGTACGGATCTCATGGAGACCCAGGGCGACCGCCTCCCGCCCCCAACCAAACAGCTTTTCCGCCCGCGCGGGATTGCCCCCGCAGAATTGCAGGGCCATGGTGGCCTGAAAGGCACGTCGGGCCGGACCCCGCAGGGTGCGGGCGGAAGAACGCAGCGACTCGCGATGAGCGATATCAAGACGAGGTTGAGTCATTGGCGACTTATTGAACGCGATCAATCCAAAAGCCATCGCCGCCCGCGCTGGATTCGGGGGGCTCCCCAAAACCAGGGACTTGGGCGGCGGGGGACCGGAACAAGGGTTGAGGTTCCAGCCCGGCGAGACGGGGTTGGCGCAACCCCGGGGATGACCTCAACCGCTAGGGCATCGGCGTCGCGAGGCGAAGCTTTCTGAAGTGAAAATCGCGCCGCGGCTCTGGCTCGCGACGGGGGCGGGAGGCGCTGGGTATGGCGGAGTTGAGCGCCATGACCAGAAAGAACAGGCAGCCGGCAATGGCGGCCAAATGGATCAGGACCCCCGAGCTACCGAGTTCAGGGGAGAGAAGCAAGATGCCATAGCCCAAAAGAGCGATCTGGATCCGACGTTGCATGCTCATCAAATAATTCCTCTCGGGTATCACCTGGAATTCACCATGCCCAGGCCAGATGGCTCCTGACGCTCGGGCATTCCCATCATCTGGACGAGGTCCCGATAACCAGCCGTCGGGCGGCTGTCTGAACACGACCTACGCGCGGCAAGGTCAGGTTATCGGTCTCGTCAGACCACGCCTATTGAATGCATCATCCTTGCCAATCTCTCCCAAACCAGAAATAGAAAGCCAGAATAGCGGCTTAGACCAGAATCCGTCGGGTGGCGGCCCCGTGGGTGGATGCAATCATTTTGTTTACACCGACAACGGAGAAGCGTAAATGTATTTAAATTTCTGATTGTTACCAACGCCGGCGGCGCGTCAGGGTGCAGCAATTCCTGCACCCCTGGGGCCAGCCCCATCGCCCGCGCCCCTCTCCGGGGCTTGGCCCCGGCGTCGTGAAAACGAGGGATTCAGGCCACCTGCACGATGATGTCGTGCAGGATGCTGCCAGCGTTCTCGACCCGATCCGCGGTATTGGAAAGATGGCGATAGACCTCGCGGCGCTTGAGGATGGCCATGACATGCAGGTGATAGTCGTTCAGTATCCCCGGCAGGATTGTGTTAAGCGCGGCATCGCCGACTTGCCCCAGGGCATCGAAGGGCGAATTGACATGGAATAACTCGACCAGGGCGGCGCGATAAACCTTTTCCACCGACCGCTCGGCCTTGCGCGCGGCGATAGCATCCGTTTCCGCCTCTTTTGGCGTGGTACTGAGTTTGCCGTAACCCGCCTTGAGGGCATGGGAACCATCCCGCAGCAGGCGGACAATCTCCACCATGTGGTGATCGGGCTGGATCTCCAGGTCCTCCATCTCCCGCACCGTCGTTTTGGCGTAATTGAGGATTTCATCGATGGCCATGATGGCCCGGTAGATGTCCTCCCGGTCCAGTGGGGTGGCGAAGGCGCGGCTCAGAATTTCCATCTGCCGGGTCTTCATGTCGTCACCCTCCTTTTCCATGGCCCGAACCTGATCGCCCTTATCCTGGTCGCCGGTTTCCATGAATTCGACGAAGACGTCCATGGCCCGACAGACCAGGTCGCAATGCTCGACCATCATGCGGTAAAAATCCGGCACCACCGGGAAGATGCGTGCCGTCAACTTGGCCATGATGAAATTCGTGTTACCACCACTCATGGATGATGTCCTCCAGTAAAAAAGCTTGTTTATGCGGATGGTTGCACCGGCGGGCTCGCATTAATCCAGCCCGGGGACCAACAGGCGCAACAACCAAAAGGCCAGGGTCGCGACGACGAACGTCGCGGGGATGGTAATGATCCAGGTTGAGACGATCTCCTTGGCCTTGGTCCAGCGGACCGCCTTGGGTTTCTCGGAGGCGCCAATCCCCAGCAACGACGAACAGACGACGTGGGTAGTGGAAACCGGGGCACCCACGACCGAGGCGGTCATCACGACCAGTGAGGAGGAGAGTTGGCTGTTGAAGGCATGCACGGGGCGCACCTTGTAGATACCGAAGCCGATGGTGCGGACGATCCGCCAGCCCCCGGAAAGGATGCCCAGGGTCATGGCGATGGCGCAGGAGAGGATCACCCAGAAGGGGACGGCGAAGGTCTCGATGAAGCCGCCCGTCAACAGGATCAGGGTGATGATGCCCATGCTTTTCTGCGCATCGTTGGCGCCATGCGCGAACGCCAGGCCAGCACAAGTAAAGAACTGGATTTTCTTGAAAAATACGTTGGCCTCCGGCCTCGCCCACCGCAAGACGTACATGATGCCCCGATGCGTCCAGAAGCCCACCCAGAAGCCCAGGATGGGCGAGAGGATCAGGGCGATCAGCACCTTGGTCACGCCGATCACCTCGCCGTGCTGCGTCAATTGGGCGAAACCCCAGAGCACGTGATCGGCGCCCACGCTCGCCACCACCGACCCGATCAGCCCTCCGACCAGGGCATGGGAGGTGGAGACGGTGATGCCCACCGAGGCGGCGGCGATATTCCAGAAAATGGCGGCGAAGAGCCCACACAGCACCACGGTGATGGACAAGACCTCACGCACGCCCTCCAGGTTGACGAAGGTGCCGATGGTATTCGCCACCGCCGTGCCCCCCAGGAGGGGTCCGAGAAACTCGAAGGTGGCGACGATCGTCACGGCCTGGGTGGGGGATAGGGCCCGCGAGGCGATAGGGGTGGCGATGATGTTGGAGGCATCCTGCATCCCGTTGGTGAAGTCGTAAATCAGGACCACCACGACCCCAAGGTAGACCAGAAAGTGGATTAGATCCATGAAGCAGGATTCTCCTCTAGTGGTTTTAGTAATGAAGAAACCCCCGGAGGGGCGAGGGGAGCACTGGCGAACCGCCAGGGAATCCCCTCGCCCCCCGCGGAGGCGGGCAAGGAGCCAGAGGCGCCGCTAGCGTTATTCGGTGGCCAACGGGGTCACTTCGAAGTAGCTGAAGATGTAATCCAGTTGCTGACCAAGCAGTTTGTTGAACGGCTTGTTGATCTTGGTGTTCTCCAGCTTCCGCCATGCCGGGGTCAGGCTGGCGAGGGCATCGTAGAGCTGCCAGCGATGCGCGAAGGCCCGTCCTTGCAGTTGCTCCAGGGCCCGGACCTGCTCAACCGAAAGGTAGACCCTGTCCAGCTTCGGGAATTTGCCGGCGTCGATGAGCAGGGAATGAATCTCGGCGGCGGCGATGACCTTGTCTTCCTGCTCGGGGGGTAGTTGGACTACCTCCCTTAAGCGATTGCGGAAGCGCAGACCACCCACAATTTCCCGATCCTTCAGAGGCAACAGCTCGGCGGAGGGCACCCCCTCCCCTTCCAGGTGGGCCAGCACCGGCGCGCTCAACTGGTACCGCACCTCGTGGTAAACCGTCTGGTTGAAGACGTTCTGCAGCACGAAGAGCATGACGAAGCAGATCAGCGCGGAGATGATCGGCGTGGTGACCCAACCCGTGGCGATGCTACCCAGGGCCTTCCAGCGGATACCCTTACCGCCATGCAGCAGGCCAATCCCCACCACCGCGCCCACCACCGCTTGTGAACTGGACACCGGGATCAGCGGAATGGTCGGCAAGCCCTGACTGGCGAGGAAATGCTCCAGGGTGATGGAGGAGAAGAGGAAGAGGACGATCGACTGGGCGATGACCACCACCCAGGCCGCCACCGGGGACAGGGGCATGAGGCCATCGCCGACCATCATCATCACCCCCTTGGAATAGGTGAAGACCCCCACCGCGATGGCGATGGCCCCCACCAGGAAGAGTTGCTCCACGGAGGTGATGGTGACGCCGCCGACGGTAAAGTCGGTAAAGGGGGAGGAACTGACGAAGACCCCCATGACGTTACCGATGTTGTTGGCCCCCAGGGTGTAGGAACCGAAGGCGCCGGCCAGGATCAGCCCGATGCGGGTATAAGAGTCCAGGCGCAGCAGGTGCAGCTTCGCGCGGGTCAGGACCCACACCGTCAGCTTGTACAACAGGGCGCCGAAGATCCCGGCCAGGATCGGACTGGCGATCCAGGTGGACATGATCGTCGACAGGGCGGACAGGTCCGTGACGGAGCCGCTGAACCAGTTCCAGCCGATGATGGCCCCCACCACGGCGTGGGTGGTCGAGACCGGCAGCCGGGCCAGCGTCATCCAGTAGACGGTCAGGGCCGCGGAGAAGGCGGCCATGAAGGCCCCGGGCAGGGCATTGAGGGTGCCCAGTTCGCCCAGGCCATGGGCCGCGCCCGCTCCGCTGAAGACCGCGCCCAGGATGATGAAAACGCTACAGATCAGGGCCGCCGTCGTGAAGCGGATCATGCGGCTGCCGACGGCGGTGCCAAAGACGTTGGCGGCGTCGTTCGCCCCGAGTGACCAGCCAAGAAACAGGCCACTGGAAAGAAAGATGAAAATGGCGATATCCATCGAGGTTCCTCGCGGTCAGACAAGGGATGCCGCCGCCCTGGAAAGGACCGCGGCGGGAGGGAGCGTCTCAGAGGGAGCGCTTGATGGAATAGATGGCGAGCCAGTCACCCACCTCTTCCGCCTCGTCGGCGAGGCCGTCGATCCGGTCGACGAAGTACCTGAGATGCATTTTCTGGTCGAGATTCAGCGTGGAGGAGAAGATGGCGCGCTTGAGGCTGGTGGCGATCTGGTCGCTCTCGTCCTCATGGAAATAGACCTTGGCCAAGTGATCCCGCACCGCGGTGATGTTGCGGAAGAAGGCGCGACTGCCGAGGATGGCGGCCTCGATGGCCTTCACCACCGAACTGGCCAGGAGTTTGAAATCGGCCCGATAGGGTTCGTCGATGATCGGCTGCTCCACGGTGATGGCCAGGAAGATATCCTCCAGCTTGCCGAGGACATAGTTCAGGTCCTCCAACAGGCTCAGCACATCGCCCCGGAAATCCGGGATCAGCATCTCGGTATAGAGTTGCGTCTCGATGGTGCGCCGCAGCCGATGGCCCTCCCCCTCCGTCGCGCGCAGTTGTTCCGCCCGCTCGGCCAGGCGCTCGGGCGTCGATTGGTCGATATAGGCGGCGATCCCCTGCTCGAAGCGCAACCCCCCCTCCGATACCTTATCCAAGAAATCGTCGATCAGGGTTTCCATGGCCTTGGTCTTGCCGAACAGGGCGAGTTTGGGTTCTTTCATGGCAGTCACATTTCAGATGCTGGGGAAACGAATGGACACGGCATCCGCCACGCCCCCTGGCGGGCGGAATGCGGGCGGTGAGTTCGCGGTGGCGTGGCTGGCCGGATGACCAGACCCGGTCAAGGCCGGGACGCCCGGGGTCCCTGGCCAGGGCGGTCGCTAGGGATGTACCCGGCTCGTGGTCCGCGTGAGGACCGTGTAGAGCAGCAAGGCACCGGCGACCACCAGGGACGTGTCGTCCGTCCAGAACTCCCCGGCCAGGACCAGGGCCAGAGCGGCCAGGGAACTGGCCATGCGACCCGAAAGGGTCTGATGGAAAATCCGCATGCAAGTCACTCCCGCGAGGTGGATCGAGTCCCCTCCAGGAAGGCCGGAACCTGATCGATCCCTGATACAGGTTTGGCGAAGGGGCTCCACAGACTCCCCATTGGTTATTCACTTTCCGCGCCAACTTGGCGCGACGAAAGAAAACTTCAGCGAATTAGATGCTTATGAATCTCGCTGCCGCCCGCCGCTCGTCTCGTGGGGTGCAGCAAAACGCGCGCCATCCACGGCGGGATTGGCGGTAAAACACCATGTATTCATGGAGATGGACTGCGCTGATCGCTTTCGGTCAGCTCATTTCGCTGCACCCCTCCCCAGCCATCAGGACGACCCCGCGGCAGATAACCCCGATCGGATACCCCAATCAACTGCCCCTCCAGACGCCCCAGCCGATGCGCCTCATGGGATGCCCCTCAGCAGGCGCCCCTCCCGATGCCTCGCATCGGCCGCGCCTCACCCCATACCCCTCAACGTATGCCCAGGTCAGCCCCCAGGTCCCAGCCATCTCATCCCGGCTCTTCCAGGCCGGCCCTGCCAGGCCGGGCGGGATGGAGCGTCGCAGACCAGACCCGCCTCAGGCGGCCCGCTCGCGCATGTATTCCCGGCAAGCCATGTCGGTCTCACGAAAGTGATGCTCGATATAGTCCGACAGGAGCCGGGCAATCCGCTTGTTCTTCAGCTCCTTGAGCATTGACTGGTAGATCAGCTCCGCCAGCAGTTCGATGAACTGGTAATGCTCCACCTTGTGCTCCGCCAGATTGGGACAGCCATTCAAGGCCAGGATACGTTCCTCGGCGGCGAAATGAACCTCGGCCAGGTCGACGATTTCATTCAGCAGGTGCCGGAACTCGCGGCGGATATGGTTCCCGGCCTTGTCGTTGAGCAGTTCCGCCGCCCGCTGGTTGAGGGCCAGAAGCTGCTTGTGGTGTTCATCGAGCTCCGCGTTACCCACGCTCAGACTCGGGTCCCAGACCAGTAGGGTCTCCATTCGTCTCCCCCTCGGAATCGTTATAAATGGCAGGTTATCCCTGGTGCGCGCCGGATGCTTGCCGGCGCCCAACCAGCGGGCCATGCCCGCGCAAGGATGGCGAACGAGGACGCCGCCAGACGAGCAAGGTCCCGATCCGCGACTCACGCGCCGGCTAACAGGGGATCACGATTTTCTGATAGAGCCCACGGAAGAAGGTGGACTTGCGCAACCGGGTCAGGTGGGGGCCGGGGGGCAGGAATTCCTCCACCTCATGCCGCCACAAGTCGAGGGCGAAGGGTTCCAGGGCCGCCAGGACCGCCCGCATGGGCAGGCGCAGGAGATGGCCGGCATCCGGGCGATGGTAGTCAACGATTACCAGCTTGCCGCCGGGCCGGGTCACGCGCAGGGCCTCGGCCAGGGTGGCGCGCCGGACGTCCTCGGGTTGCTCATGCAACAGGAAAAACAGCAGGGTGCGATCAAAGGTGTCATCGGCGAAGCGCAGGGCGCTGGCATCCTGCTGATGCGGATGCCAGCGCGGGTCCGGCCGCAACTTGCGCTGGAGGTTGTCGAGTTGGATCGGCGCCACGTCGATAACGTCCAGCCGATCCCGGGTCCCCATCTGGCCCAGCAAACGCTCGGTGAGATCGCCATAGACGCAGGCCACCTGGAGGTAGCGCCGCTCACCAGGCCCCGTGCCACCCGCCGCCGCGCCCCCGGTCCGTCCGTCGATCTCCCCGAGTTCCGCCAGGGCGGCATCACAGAGGGTCCGGTAATTGCCCCAGAGAATCAGATTGACCAGCCAGTCGCGCTCGAAGACATGAACCGCCTTGGGGTGGAGGTAGGCCCACCAATACACCTTCTCCAGGTAGTCAGGAATAGGGGGAACGGCGATCTCGCCACCGAGACCACGGCGTATACCGGTCATGCACTCCTCCTGGGCTCGGGGCCCTATGTAGTTATCACGGCCATCTGGGGTGACCGTTGTTGTCATCATGGCCATCAAGGGGGGCCGATGGCGGGGCCGGGGGACATTAAGGGCGAAAGCGTAACATGACTGTCATCACACGGTAACAACTAAATACCCCCCCGGCCGTACTCATCGCCAAGGCGCGGCCGCCAGCCAGGCGGGGCGCTGCGGTCATGTGTTCACGCGGGCACTTCGGGCGCGGCTACTTCAGACGCGCGCTTCAAGCACCTGGTTCAGGCAGGCGCCTCAAGCGGGCGCTCACGGCGGGTGTTTCAGACGGGAAAGTGGCGGTTGTACAGGACCGTCAGGGGCTCGATGGGATAGCGCAAGGGCAGGAAGCGCTCGGCGACCAGGGCGACGATGCCGATCCACTCCGGGTGAGCGCCGAAGACGACGTGATGGGCCTCGATGTTGCCGGCCTCAAGCCACAGGGTATCGTCATTGGAGAGGGGGGTGTGACCGACCAGGAGGGGGACGTAAGGGCCAAGGCCCAGGGCCTTGCGCAGGCGCTTGATGTCGCCGGGGCCATAACCGGCAGGCGAGTTGGGCTTGCGCAGCCTGACCCGGGTGACCTCCCGCTCCAGGCGGGGGTTGTCGCGGATATCGATGAGTTGGGCGCGGGTGACGCTGGAGGTGGGCGGGCCGGCATGGCAGGCGACGAAGCGGGGGGAGGTGGCGACATAAGGCAGGCAGTGGTAGAGCCGGCTCATGGCCTCGAAATAGGCGCCTCCGCGTTGCTCCCGCAGGGCATGCTCCCAGAGGACGCCCTGGGGGACGCCGTTCTTGCTGATCTCCTCGGAGAAACTGTCGTGATTGCCCCGCAGGTAATAGACCTGGCCAGGGAAGGCGAGCTGAAGACGGAAGATCAGGTCCATCAGCAGCATGGAGGTCCCCATCTCGCCCTCCTGGCCTTCCTCGTCCGGATGGGGGGCGTCGCCGATGATGATCAGCGCCACCCGTCCCGCCTCCAGGCCATCGAGGACGGCGTTCTGGGTCAGGACCACCAACAGGTTGTCGATCCGGGCATGGAGGTCGCCGACGAAGACCGGGTCCAGTTCCTCCGGCACCTCCACCAGGCCACCGGGGCGCCCCTGGCTATCCTTGCGCTGATTGGGATCGGCCGCAATCTGGGCGATGACCCCCTCGATCAGGGCCAGGGCCGCCTCGGGACTGGGTTCGGCGATGGGGGCCCCGAGCACCTGGGCCAGGTATTCGAGCTTGGCGAGGCGCAATTCGGCGGAGGATTTCCAGCCGGCCTTGGGCGGCAGGGGCGAGAGACAGCTCCCTTCCACGGGGGCCAGGTTCTTCAGGGTCAGGCCGTCGGCACCCAGCTTGATGCGCAGATGTCGCTCCGCCACCGTCGGCGGATAGTCCATCAGGTCCCGCTGCTGGAGCTCCTCCCGCCCCAGGACCAGGGCATCCCCCGGCACCAGGCGCAGAAAACCCTGGAGCTGGCCGACGGCGTATTCCGGGTCCTCGATCAGATAGGCCCCCGTCGGCGCCATGCCCCCCGCCGCCGTCAGCAGGGGCTCGGGGTAGAGTTGCAGCCGCTTGCCCTGCTCGCCCCCCAACTGCATCAGGATGGGGGCCAGGGGACAGGGGAAGCGCACCTTGGTCTCGCTGAGACTGACGGACCCCGCGATCTCGATTTCCTCGCAGGCCCCGAATTCATCCACCAAGTCGCGGAAACGGTTTAAAAAACCCTTCGAGGACTTCTTGGTGGGGAAATTCATGTTCAGCCTCCCGTTGGTTCCAGGGTGATCCGCCAGGGCGGCTCGTCCACGTTCTCGCGCACATAAACTCCCATGCCGGAAACCTGAAAATGAGCCGCGACCTCGGCGAATACCTCCATTTGGCGGCGAATATGCGCCAGGTCAAGAAACTCATCCACTGGATGGGTACCCTCCCGGGCCCGGGCCAGACGGCGCTCCAGGACCAGTTCCGCCGGCGGCAGCAGAAACTCGAAGACGAAGCGCTTGGTCCAGTCAGTGTCCCAGAAGTGGCGCTTGGGGGGCGGCAGACGGATGCGGCCCGGCTCCAGGTGCAAGTCATGGCAGCGCGACAGCCACTCCGGCTCGAAGAGGGCCAGGCCCTCCTTCTCACCGACGAAGGGCAGGCCGAGCTGCACCTCCCGGGGGCGCAGGGCCATGGCCTGGGACTTCCACCAGCCGGCGAAGCTGATATCGATGTAGCCCTCCTCCGGCCAGCCCTTGATGCGCTTGATCAGGGTCGTCTTGCCCGAACCCGGGGGTCCGGTCACCACCAATTGGCCAAACCTGAGATCCGGGGGAAAGAGCACCCCCTTGATCTCCTGACAGTTCTCGATGGGCATCAGGGTCAGGCCGGCGGCGGTCTGTTTCATAACCCAGCAGGCCTCGTGGGGCTGGGACGCGAATCTCGGCGCAAAATGCTCTCCCGTCGACCGGGCAAGGGTCGGTTACCACTGAATCCATGAATTGGGAAGGTACAGGCAGCAGGGCGACCGCGGCCACCCTGCTGCCTGCACCTCACCCCGAAGGGCGAGGCACGGAACCTGGCGCCCTCCCCGCTGGCGCGGGGTGGGCGCCCACCAGCGCGCTAGGCGCCGAAGATCAACAGCAGGATGTAGTAGCAGATGGCGGCCAGGATGGCGCCCACCGGCAGGGTGATGAACCAGGACACCACGATATTGCCCAGCACCCGCAGGTCCAGGGCGCCGATGCCGCGCGCCAGGCCCACGCCCATGACCGCGCCCACGGCGATGTGGGTGGTGGACACGGGCATGCCCAGGCCGGAGGCCACGACCACGGTCGCCGCCGCCGCCAGGGTGGCGCAGTAACCGCGGCTGGGGGTCAGCTCGGTGATCTTGGTGCCGATGGTCTGCATGACCTTGTAGCCGAAGGTGGCCAGACCGACAACGATGGCCAGACCGCCAGCGAGCAGCACCCACCAGGGCACCGCGGCCTTGGAGGCCAGCTCACCCTTGGAGACCAGTTCCAGGACGGCGGCCAGGGGGCCGATGCCGTTGGCGACGTCGTTGGAGCCATGGGCGAAGGACATGGCGGCGGCGGTGAAGACCATCATGGGGGTGAAGACCTTCTCGACGCTGGCGTAATGGAAGGACTTGTCCGCCGTATTGTCGACCTTGACCTTATTGACCAGCATCTTGCCGATGATGGCGCAGATGATGCCGACGATGACGGAACCGATCTGGGTCTCCAGGATGCTGAAGTCGAGCTTGAAGTTCTTCAGGCCCTTGGAGATGGTCACCACGGAGACGATGTAGCCCACCAGGAAGACGTAGAAGGGCGCCCACTTCTTGGCGTTGCCGAAGGGGTCGTCGGTCTCGAACACCAGCTTGCGGACGCTGAGCATCAGGATCAGGGCGATGATGCCGCCGGTAACGGGCGAGATGAACCAGCTCGCGACGATTTCGCCCAGGCCACCCCACTTGACGGCGTGCATGCCGATGCCGGCGATGCCAAAGCCCACCAGGGCGCCGACGATGGTGTGGGTGGTGGAGACCGGCCAGCCACGGCCGGAGGCGACCATCAGCCAGATGCCCGAGGCGAGCAGGGAGGCCAGCATGCCGTAGATGAGGAGTTGCGGCGTGGAGGCCAGGACCGAGGGGTCGATGATGCCGGACTTGATGGTGCCGGCGACGGTGCCGCCCGCCAGGAAGGCGCCGGCAAACTCGAAGATGCCGGCGATGATGATCGCCTGCTTGACGGTGATGGCGCCTGAGCCCACGGAGGTGCCCATGGCGTTGGAGACGTCGTTGGCGCCAATGCCCCAGGTCATGTACATGCCGAAGACAAAGGCGAGGATGATGAACCACATGCCGTATTCGGCAATGATCGGATTACCAGCGAAGATTTCCATGAATCCCCCAGAAAACTTGAGATCAGTAGGAGTCGGTCATCCCATGGGCGCGCGCCGGCCAGGGGCCAGGGAGCGGGACATGGGCCAATCCGGACGCGGCCGGGCTCAGCGGGCGATGAGGAGACGCAGGCGGTCGCCGACCTTCTCGGCGTAATCGGCCAGGTCACCGATCCACTGGATCAACTCGTACCAGAAGATCACCGCCACCGGCTTGAGACTGTCTTCCTGGGCGAACAGGGCCTTGGACAGGGCCATGCCAAGCTTGTCGGTGTCGTCCTCGATGAGATTCAGCTTCTCGATCATGCCCGCGACCGTCTCGGCCTCACGACCGCCGAAGCCGGTCTCCACCAGCTCGTCCAACTCCGCGATCACCACCCCGGCCTGATTCACGGCATCGACGCACCGGGCCACCAGGGCGCGGAGGTCATCCGCCATGCCCGGGGGGACCTGCATGTCGCGCTCCACCAGCAGGCCAGCGATGTCCTGGGCGGTGTCGGCGATGGAGTCCTGCATCCCCAGCAGGTCCAGCAGGTCGCGGCGATCGACCGGCATGAACATGCTCTTGGGCAGATGGGCCCGCAGGTCATTCTTGATGGCGTCCGCCTCGTGTTCCTTGGCGAAGATAAGATCTTTCGACTTCTCGATGCCGGCCTTGTCGTTGGCGATCAGGGCCTCGAACAGCGCCGGCACTTCGGCGACGCACTCGGCAACCACCGCCATGTGCTTTTGCACTGGCTTAAAGGGGGAATGCCCGAACAGCGAAGCAATAGGATTGGTACCTTTCAAGGGACTCGCTCCTCATTCAATTAGTTGGAAGTGTTATGGCGACCACGCGGGTGAGATCCGGAAGCGGCCCCCGTGCCGTCCCGCCTCCGCTGGATCCGTTGACGTGAATCCTTTGGAACCGCGGCGATGTCCCACCTCGCGCAACCGCTATTTTGTCAGCGAAATGTCAAGAAACGGCAAATTATTTGTCATCATTGCTTGATCAAGGTCATCCATTGACCAGTACCCCCCTTGTAGAATTTCGTCCCTGCCGGGGTCAGCCGTTTCAAGCCGTGCCGCCCCCTCCCGGCCGGGCCCAGCCAGCCCGGCCATCGCCCCCCGGCCCCAGATCCCCAGCCCCGTCCCGGGGCAAAGGCCCTTTCCATTCTCCGGATTCCCGGACCAGCCCCAGGTGCATGCCTTATGGAAGCGGGTGACATCGAACTCATCCTCCGTATCATCCTGCAAGTCGCCCTGCTCTCGGGTTCGGCGATCTTTTCCGGCTCGGAGGCCGCCCTCTTCTCCCTGAGCCGCATCCACCTGCAGAAGCTGCGCAACACCCGGGACCCGGCCTCCGAGGGCATCCACGCCCTCCTCGACGAGCCGCGGCGGCTGATCATCTCCATCCTCTGCGGCAACGAACTGGTCAACATCGCCTCCTCCGCCAACATGGCGGCCATCCTGCTGACCCTGTTCGGCGCCGAGGACGCGAGCTGGATCAACATCGTCGTCATGGTGCCCCTGCTGCTGCTGGTGGGCGAGGTCACCCCCAAGACCATCGCCGTCACCTTCCCGGTCGGTTTCTCCAAGAACGTCAGCGCCAAGGTCCTGCCACGCTGGATCTGGCTCATCACCCCCCTGCGGGAGGCGGTGCGCCTGGTGGCGGACCGGGTGACCACCTGGGTGGTCGGCGACGCCGTGGCCCGGGAGAACCTCCTGCAGCCGGACGAGCTCAAGACCCTGCTGGAGGAGGGCGAGGAGACGGGCGTCATCGACGCCACCGAGCGCGTGCTCATCGACAACCTGATGGAGGCCTCCAACACCGAGATCTCCCACATCATGACCCCGGGACCGCGCATCCGCTTCCTCGACGCCGAACTGCCCATCGAGGAACTGATCGAGGAGTTCCGCCGCCATCGCCACCCCCGCATCCCGGTCTATTCCGGTCATTGGGATAACGTCATCGGCTTCCTCTACTCGGAGGACGTGCTGCGCCTGATCCGCGGTGGCGTCGACCTGGAGCGGGTCCAGATCGAGGACCTGTTGCGCCCGGTCCATTTCGTCCCCCCCACCATCAAGGTGGACGAGATGTTCAACTACTTCCAGAGCCACAACACCCGCTCCGTCATCGTCCTGGGCGAGTTCGGCGAGGTGCTGGGCATCGTCACCATCAAGGACGTGCTCAAGTTCATCTTCGGCGAGATCTCCAGCCCCATGCGCAGCGTCGCGGACCATGAGCGCGACGAGGTCGGCTTCATCGTCCCCGGCGACATGCGGCTGCTGGAGTTCTACAACCTGACCAACATCGACATCACCGACCCGGTGATGACCACCGTCGGTGGCGTCGTCTTCCGCCTCTTCGGCCGCCTGCCCAAGGTGGGCGAGAGCGTCGTCCATGACGCCTACAGCTACACCGTGCTCCAGGTGGACCGGCTGCGCATCGCCCGCCTGCGGGTGGCCCCGGTGGATGAAGGCGCCCTGGAGGAGCAGGAACTTCAGGACCTGATCGACGAGCAGGAGGTCGCCCAGGACGAGGTCCCTCAGGCCCTGGAGGCGGTTCTGGAAGCGGCGCAGGAGGCGGCTCAGGAAGCCGGCCGCGAGGCCCCCTCCACGGCTTCCCGCGCCCAGGCCACCGCGCCCGCCACCCCCAACCCCACCGCCGACGCCCGCTAGGAGACGCGAATGGAACTGCTCATCACCTTCCTGATCATGCTGGTCTTCCTGGTGCTGAAGGGCTTCTTCTCGGGCTCGGAGATCGCTATCGTCAACTCCGACAAGTTCAAGATGCGCCACCTGGCCAAGACCGGGGACCGCAAGGCGGCCTTGCTGCTGAAGATGTTCCGCACCCCGGACGTCATCCTCGGCACCACCCTGGTCGGGACCAACGTCGCCACGGTCACCATCTCGACCCTGGGCGCCATCCTCGCCATCGAGGCCTTCGGCGAGATCGGCGACCTCATCGGGGTCCTGATCATGACGCCCTTCCTGCTCATCTTCGGCGAGATCGTGCCCAAGAGCGTCTTCCAGCAGAAGGCCGACAACGTCGCGCGGGCCATCATCCCCATCCTGCGCGTCTTCTCCATGATCTTCTACCCCGTGGTGTTCGTCTTCAGCCGCATCGCCCGCTTCGCCACCCGCCTGGTGGGCGGCTCCTCCACCGGGCACACCCTCTTCATCACCCGCGAGGAGCTGAGCGTGCTCCTCGACATCAATGACGCCGGCACCGGCGCCACCCCGGGCAAGGTCGACCGCCGCAGCATCCGCCGCGTCATCCGCTTCGCCGACACCACCGTGGGCCAGGCCATGATCCCCCTGGCGGACGTGGTGGGTTTCAACGAGGTCCGCACCACCGCCGATGCCGTGCAGACGGTGCTCAAGTTCGGTTTCAACCGCCTGCCGGTCTACCGGGGCAACATCACCAACGTCAAGGGCGTGCTCACCCTCACCACCTGGGACATGCTCGACCCCACCACCGAGGAACGGCGGCTGAGCGAATTCATCCGCCCGCCCCTCTACCTGTCGCCGCAGCAGACCATCGACCAGACCCTCAAGCTGCTCCAGGCCCGGGAGGACCACATGGGCATCGTGGTGGACGAGTTCGGCTCCGCCATCGGCATCATCACCATGGAGGACATCTTCGAGGAGGTGGTGGGCGACATCGAGGTCGGTTACGACTTCGACGAATATCAGTCCAAGCGCCAGTTCACCATCGAAGAGGAAAACGAAAACAGCTACGTGATGAGCGGCCGCGCGCCCCTCTCCGAGGTCAACGACAAGCTGCACATCAAGCTGCCGGTCTATGCCGCCCATACCATCGGCGGCTACGTGGTCTCCCGCCTGCGCCGCATCCCCCAGGAGGGGGACTTCGTTCAGGACGAGGGCTTCCGCTTCACCGTCCTGGAGGCCGATCCCCGCACCGTGCTCAAGGTGCGCATGGAGCGGCTCTGACCAGCCGCCGAATCGGCCCCACCTCCAGGCCCTGAGCCAGGTCGTGCCGGGCGACCTGGCCGGGGCGGCCAAGGCACGGGAGCACCGTGCCCAAGCCCTTCGCCCCCCGCCTCCGGCCAGGGCCTGAAGCCCTGGCATTCCTGGTTGGCATGGCGGGATACCGCGGGTAACCTGTGTCACCTCCATCACCCGTCGGTTGCCCCCTGACTTCATGACCCCCTGGTTTCAACGCGTCCGCTCGCGGCTGCTGGTCTTTGTCCACGACCTGGCGATGATCCCCCTGGCCTGGGGGCTGACCTATTGGATGCGCTTCAACCTGGCCTACATCCCGCCGGCGTTCCTGGAAGAGGCGGTGGCGATGCTGCCGCTGGTGATGCTGGTGATGGGGGCCAGCTTCTGGGCCTTCGGCCTCTACCGCAGCGTGTGGCGCTTCGCCTCCCTCACCGACCTGGTGCGCATCGGCCAGGCGGTGGCGACGGGGACGACCCTGCTGCTGTTCCTGCTGTTCGTCTTCAACCGCATGGCCTTCGTGCCGCGCTCCCTGCCGCTCCTGTACCTGATCTTTCAGGTACTGCTGTTGGCGGGGCCGCGGCTCCTCTATCGCTGGTTCAAGGACCGGCGCCTGGACTTCGGCCACGGCCAGCGGGTGCTGATCGTCGGCGCCGGCCGGGCGGGGGAGATGCTGGTGCGCGACCTTCTGCGCGATCGCCAGGCCGGCTATGTCCCGGTGGCCTTCGCCGACGACAAGCCGCGGCGTCAGGGGGGCGTGGTCCACGGGGTGCCGATCCGCGGCACCTGCGCCGCCATCCCGCAACTGGTCGAGGTCTTCGGCATCGACCTGATCCTGCTGGCGGTGCCCAGCGCCTCGGCGCGGGAGATGCAACGCCTGGTGGGCCTGTGCGAGGCGGCGGGCAAACCCTTCCGCACCGTGCCCCAGGTCAAGGAACTGATGGCCGGCCAGGTCGCGGTCAACCAGTTGCGCCCGGTATCCCTGGAGGACCTGCTGGGCCGCGACCCGGTGACCCTGGACTGGGACGGCATCCGCCGCGGCCTGACGGACAAGGTGGTGCTGATCAGCGGCGCCGGCGGATCCATCGGCGCCGAGTTGTGCCGCCAGATCTGGCGCTGCCGCCCCCGGCGGCTGATCCTGGTGGATCAGGGGGAGTTCAACCTCTACCAGATCGAGATGGAGTTGGCGGAGGCCGGGGGCGACAGCGGCCGACTGAGTCGCTATCTGCTGGATGTCACGGAAGCAGGCAAGGTCCAGGCCCTCTTCGACCGCCTGCGCCCGGAGGTGGTCTTCCACGCCGCCGCCTACAAGCACGTGCCGCTGCTGGAGGACCAGATCGCCGCCGCCCTGCACAACAACGTCCTCGGCACCCAGGTCATGGCGGAGGCGGCGGCGCGGGGCGGGAGCGAGCGCTTCGTCCTCATTTCCACCGACAAGGCGGTGAACCCCTCCAACGTCATGGGCGCCAGCAAACGCTTCGCCGAGCTGATCTGCCAGGACCTGGGCCAAGGCTCCCCCTGCCGCTTTCTGACCGTGCGCTTCGGCAACGTCCTGGGCTCCGCGGGCAGCGTGGTCCCGCGCTTTCAGCGCCAGATCGAGCGCGGCGGGCCGGTGACGGTGACCCATCCCGAGATCGAGCGCTTTTTCATGACCATCCCCGAGGCCTGCCAGTTGATCATGCAGGCGGCGGTGATTGGTCAGGGCGGGGAGACCTTCGTCCTCGACATGGGCGAGCCGGTGAAGATCCGCTACCTGGCGGAGCAGATGATTCGCCTGGCGGGTCGCGAGCCCGGGCGGGATATCCCGATCGTCTACACCGGTCTGCGCCCGGGGGAGAAGCTGTACGAGGAACTGTTCTATGATTCCGAGGCTTACGCGCCGACACCCCACGCCAAGATCCGCGTGGCGCGGCCGGTGACCCTGGACACGGGGGATGAGGGGGCATCGGCAGGCAACCCAACTAAGGCCACTCCCTTGCGGGCCGCCCTGGCCACCCTGCCCGCGGCCCTGGCGCGGGGCGACGAGGCGGAACTGAGGGCCCTGCTGGCGGCGGTGGTCACGGATTGGCATTCCCCCCCCCGGGGCGATCGCGACTCCTCCCGCCGCTTGGCCCAAGGATCGAACCACCTTTGATGGCCAAACCCGCGACCAGGGCCAAGGGCCGAACCCAGGATGACCTGCCGTCCCTCCTGATCGATCAGGCGGAGGCGGGAACGGGGCTCTCAGGCGAGGGGCCCAGGGCAAGCCCTTGCCCGGGGCTGGCCCCGGAGCGGACGGACTTCAGTGACGCCCGGCGGATGACCCGGCGATCATCAGCCCTTACACTGGTAGCCTCCCCACCGAGGACGCCCCGATGCTGAAAGCCTACCGCCTGCAAGAAGGTCGACTGGTCACCCTGAAGCCCGACGAGGAGGGCCTCTGGTTGCAGGAGGCCCAGTGGATCGAGCTGGTTAAACCCAAGCCCGCCGAACTGGCCCTGGCCCAGCAGGTCTGCAAGCTAACCCTCCCCAAGATGAAGGAGGTGGACGAACTGGAATCCAGTTCCCACCACCTGGCCTCCGACCAGGGTTTCCAGCTCAACAGCCTCTTCTTTCACCGCCCTGATGGCGAACCGCGCAACACCAACGCCGCCTTCATCTATGACGGCGAGCGCCTGGTCTTCCTCTGCTCCCAGGTCCTGCCCCATACCCGCCTGCTGCGCCGGCGCAACAAGATGGGCATGACCCCCCTCGCCGATCCCCTGGAGATCCTGCTGGCCCTGCTGGAGAGCAAGGTCGAGGGCCTGGGCGACGAGACGGAGCAGGCCTATCACACCCTGACCGCCATTCAGCAAGAAGTGCTGGGTCGCCGCAGCCAGGACCTGGAAGACGCGGTGGATGGCCTGGCGGAACAGGAGGACCTGGTGGGCAAGGTTCGGCTCTGCCTCATGGATGGCCAGCGTGATATCCGCTTTCTCGCCCGCCAGCCACAGATGCCGAAAAAGTACGGCAAGCGCGCCGCGGAACTGTTGCTGGATATCGACGCCCTGATGCCCCACAACGATTTCCTGTCGGAAAAGGCCGACTTCCTGCTCAACGCCGCCCAGGGCTTCATCAACATGGAGCAGAACCGGCTGTTGAAGATCTTTTCCATCGCCGCCCTGGTCTTCCTGCCCCCCACCCTCATCGCCGGCATCTATGGCATGAACTTCGAGCACATGCCGGAGCTGGCCTGGCCCTGGGGCTATCCCCTGGCCTTGGGCCTGATCCTGACCGCCGCCGTCGTCCCCATCCTGCTGGTCAAGCGCAAGGGATGGTTGTAAGGGGCCGCCGGTTCAGGCGGTCATCATCCAGCCCCTATCCGGCTGTTGCCAGCGCCACGCGAAGGCGCATACTTACGCCCCCTTCCCGCCAGCCCTGCGGAGGATGCCCCCATGGATGCCGTCCCCAGCGACGTCAAACAAGAAAATTATCAGACTGCCGTGCGCGTCACCCTGATCGGCGCCGGCGCCGATACCCTGCTCACCCTCGGCAAGCTGATCATCGGCTTCCTAGGCAACTCCGCCGCCCTGGTAGCGGAGGGCCTGCACTCGGCCGCCGACCTGCTGTTCGACCTCGTCGCCCTAATTGGGATGCGCATCGCCCGCAAGGAGGTGGATGAGGATCACCCCTACGGCCATGGCAAGTATGAGAGCCTGGCGACGCTGCTGCTGTCCCTCATCCTGCTGGCGGTGGCCGTGGGGATCGTCTGGGACGGGGTGGAGCGCATCCAGCATCCCGACCTGGCGGCCCCCGCCGCCCTGACCCTGTGGGTGGCGGCCGGTTCCATGCTCCTCAAGGAATTTCTCTACCACTACACCATCCGCGTGGGCCGGCGCATCGGCTCCAAGATCATCGTCGCCAACGCCTGGCACCACCGCAGCGACGCCATCGCCTCCTTCGCCGCCCTGATCGGCATCGCGGGCGCCCTCCTGGGCTGGCCCATCCTCGACCCGGTGGCGGCCATCGGCGTCGCCTTCTTCGTCGGCAAGGTCGGCATCGAGATCGCCATCGAGGCCCTGCGGGAACTCACCGACGCGGCGACCGCCATCGATAAGGAGATCCATGACAGCATCCAGCGTCTGATCAACGACCATCCCGAAGTCCAGTCCGCCCACCTGGTCAAGGCCCGCCGCATGGGGCCCGACATCATGGTCGACGTGCATGTGGTGGTGGATGCCTACCTCTCGGTGTCCGAGGGCCATCAGATCGCCGACGAGGTGGAGAAGACCCTGATGCGGGAGATCCCCGCTATCACCTCGGTGATGGTGCACGTGGACGTCAGCGACGAAACCGCCACCGAGTCCGACATGAGCGAGGGGGTGGAGCGGATTATCCCGACCCGCGGCCAGTTGAAGGCCAGGATCGAGGATATCGGTGCCCTGGAGGCCCCCTTGAGCGCGGTCCATGCCGTGGTGCCCCATTACACCGCCCAGGGCCTGGTCGCCGAGGTCTTTCTGCTGGGCGAGCCCCAGGCCACCGTCGCCGAGGTC
>JADHED010000593.1_pt1 | contig 40607 bp, 36 predicted proteins | sample 8952041 | NCBI WGS metagenome assembly JADHED01 (sample SAMN16124423, study PRJNA663239) | bioreactor sludge metagenome | isolation source: sludge (control) | place: India:Bengaluru | collected 2018-09-08 | reverse complement strand
AGACCGCCCAAAGCAGGGGTGCGCGGTGCGCGAGGGACTTGTTCAGCGTTGCCTTAAGCATTACCCCAACAGATTCAAAACTCCGCAGAGATAGCCGCTCGCAACAACGTGGAAGCGGGCTCCACCAGCTCCTGCAGATGCCCGGCCCGGTCCTGCTCGATGGAGTGCAGCACCATTTCGTTGATGCCCCCCACCACGGCCATGGCCATCATGGGTTGCAGCGGGGCCTTGCGCTTGCGCTCGCCCGGGCGGTTGTTCACTACGTCCAGCATCAGGTCAGCCAGTTGCTGGTTGGCGCGGCGGCGCGCGGCCAGGCCCGTGGGGCCCAGGCCCAGGATGTCGATGAACAAGGTGCGCAGCAACAAGGGGTTGCGCGCCAGCACACCAAAGTAGGCCGCCATGGCCTGCTCCACCTGGGCCTCCCAGTCGCTGTGCGGGTCAATGGCTGCGCGCAGCACCGCAATGGCATTGCCGCTGGCCGCCTCATACAGTGCGGTCAGGCACTCGGCCTTGTCGGCAAAATTTTCATAAAAGGTACGGCGCGACACGCTGGCTTCGCGCACGATGTCGGCAATGGTGGTGTCGGCATAGCCCTTGGCGGCCACGGCGCGCGCCATGCCTTCCAGCAGGCGGGCGCGGTGTTCGGTGCCCGCAGCGGGTGCGGCGGGTGTAGCAATAGGGGCCGTGACTTCACGCATGGAGGCTGATCGCAATGCAGAGAATTCAATGAGGTACTTGACAGTACCATAGTTGATCTGCATCATACAAACCCAATCGGTACTGCAAAGTACCAAACCTGTGCACCATCGTGCGGCCCCCTTTGCGCCAGGAGCCTTCTTCATGACCGAACTCGTTGTCCGCCGCCTGCTGATCGACCTGGAGACGCCGTTTGCGCGCCACTGGTGCGGTGGCGACGCGTTTCGCTCGGCGCTGTTCAATGCGCTGTCGATGAGCTTTCCGGTGGGCGAGCAGTTCTTCATCGACGCCGTGCGTGACGGCCACAAGGCCCTGCCCCCTGACCAACAGGCGCAGTTTGCAGACGAGGTGCGCGGCTTTATCGGGCAGGAAGCCACGCACCGCCGCATCCACGCACTGTTCAACGGCCACCTCGACCAGCAGGGCCTCGCCAACGAATGGGCCCCGCGCGCGCAAGAGCGCATGAAACTGTTTGCAGGCGCCGACCCGCGCCATCCGCTGGCCGTGACCGCTGCCAACGAGCACTTCACCGCCCTGCTGGCCGAATGGCTGCTGGCCCACCCCGAGGTACTGCAGGGCGCCGAGCCGCGCCTGGCGACGATGTGGCAGTGGCACTGCGCCGAAGAGTCCGAGCACAAGAACACCGCCTTCGACCTTTACCAGGCCCTGGGCGGCAACCACGAGTGGCGCATCACCTGGTTCCGCCGCATCACGGTGGTCTTCCTCGGCGACCTGCTGCGCCAGACGGTACTGAACCTGCGCCGCGATGGCTCGCTGTGGAAATGGAGCACCTGGACCAGCGCCGCACGCACGCTGTTCGGCAAGGGCGGCCTGGTGCGTGAGACCTGGCGCCCCTGGCGCGAATACCTGCGCCCCGACTTTCACCCCAGCCAGCACGGCACCGACCTGTCGGCACGCTGGCTGGCAGAGCACAGCAATGCCTACACCCCCGTGGGTGCGCGCTGACCACCACAACCTGACACCATGACCCATCCCACCACGCCCCGGCACACAGGCCGGGCAGGCGCGGCTTTGCTCTGCCTGCTTGCATCGACCGCCTTGGCCCCCTTGACCCTGCTGCCCCTGCAGGCCCACGCTGGTCCCCTGGCATTTGATGCCGCTCTGCAGCAGCTGCAGCAGCGCTCCGACCAGCTGGCCGCATCGCGCAACGCCGTCGAAAGCGCCCAGCTGCGCCGCGACGCCATGCAGCGCCTGGGCGGCCCGGTGGTCAACCTGAGCGGCGCCGCCTACACCTACAACGCCAACCTGGACGTAGACCTGAACCCGCTGAACCGCGCCCTGCCCGGCGTGCTGTCGCAGCTGCCGCCCCAGCTGGCGGGCTCGCTGGCCCAGGTGCCCCACCTGCCGTCCAGCTACACGCTCAACCGCAGCAAGAGCGACACCACCGCCTCGGTCTCTGCCATCTGGCCCATCTACATGGGCGGGGCCAGCAATGCCGCCCGGGGCCTGCTGGATGCCCAGGCGCAAGAGGCCCAGGCCGACGCCACCAAAACCAGCCACGAGGCCACCACCTAGCTGGTGCAGCGCTACTTTGGCGCCCAGCTGGCGCAGCGCGCCGCCGTACTGCGCGAATCGGCCCTGGCCACCATCGAACAACACGACGCTGCCGCGCAGAAGATGCTGGACGCCGGCGTGATCGCGCGCGTCGAACGCCTGCAGGCCCGCTCCGCACTGGAAGAGGCCCGACGCAATGCCCGCAAGGCCCGCGACGATGCCGAGCTGGCTGCCACGGCGCTGACCCGCACCCTGAAGGCGTCCGACCCTGTCACGCCCACCAGCCCCCTGTTTGTGCTGAGCCAGCCGGTCGAGCCCCTGCCCCACTTCATCGACACCGCTTTGGCCCACCACCCAGGCTTGGACAAGGTGGCCGCCAAGAAAGAACAAGCCACGCAACTGCACGCCGCCCAGGAGGCACTGCGCAAGCCCCAGGTGTTTGCGTTTGGCCAGCGCCAGCTCAAGACCGGCCGCGACGCCGACTGGGTGGCCGGTGTGGGCGTGCGTTGGACGCTGTGGGACTCCATTGACCGCAACGCGCTGGCCGAGTCATCCAACCGCCAGATCGAGCAGGCCGAGCGCACCGGTGCGCAGGCGCAGGACGACATTGCCCTGCTGGTGGAAAAACGCTGGCTGGCCCTGGAGCAGGCGCGTCGCGCCTACTTTGCGCTGCAGCCGGGACTGGAGCTGGCCGACGAAGTGCTGCGCCTGCGCATCTCAGGCCTGAAGGCGGGCACCAGCACCACGCTGGACCTGATCGACGCGCAGGTCAACCAAGCCAAGACCCAGACCGAACGCGCCCAGGCCGCCCACGACTACGTGAAGGCGCTGGCCGACCTGCTGGAGGCCTGCGGCCTGTCGGAAGACTTTGGCAAATACATGGCACGCGCTGATGCGCTGAAAGTGGAGTGAAGTCACTTGGAACACCCCCCTGAGCCGCCTCGCGGCTTCCCCCCGCTCTCGAACTGCTGCGCAGTTCGGGCAGGGGGACGCAGCCAGCGCGGCGGGGCGGCCCTTGCGCGGCTGCCCGCGCTGGGGTTGCGCCGGTTTCACACACTGCAGCCACGAATCACTGAGAAGAGAGAGCAAACACCATGAGTAGCAAGACAACAAAAATCGCGGTTGGCACCGTGGCCTTTGTGGCCGTGGCAGGCTTTGTGGGCTTTGGCCTGTGGAAGGCTTCGCAGCCCGCGCCCGAAGTCTTTCAGGGCCAGATCGAAGCGCAAGAGGCCGACATCGCCCCCAAGGTCACCGCGCGCATCGCGCAGATCCTGGTGAAGGAAGGCGACCAGATCGCCGTGGGCGCGCCCCTGATCCGCATGGACAGCCCCGAGGTCAAGGCCAAGCTGGCACAGGCCACCGCCGCCCAGGAGGCCGCCCAGGCCGTGGCCGCCAAGGCCGAAAGCGGTGCCCGCCCGCAAGAGGTGGAGATGGCCCGCCTGAACTGGCAACGCGCCGTGGCCGCTGCCGACCTGGCCGAGTCGTCGTTCAAACGCGTCGATGGTCTGGCCCGCGAGGGCCTGGTGGCGGCGCAAAAACGCGACGAGGCCGAGGCCAACTTCAAGGCCTCGCGCGACCAGGCGCTGGCCGCCAAGGCCCAGTACGACCTGGCCCTTGCTGGTGCGCGCAGCGAAGACCGGTCCGCCGCCAGCGCCCAGGCGCGCCAGGTGGCGGGCGTGGTCGCCGAGGTGCAGGCCGCCCAGGCCGAGACCGAGCTCAAGAGCCCCGTGGCTGGCGAAGTGGCCAAGGTGCTGGCCCGCACCGGCGAACTGTCGCCGCAGGGCGTGGCCGTGGTCACGGTGGTGGACCTGAAGGACCAGTGGGTGGTGCTGAATGTGCGCGAAGACCGCCTGCAGCGTTTTGCCATCGGCAATGAGTTCGACGCCACCCTGCCCGCGCTGGGCGGCAAAACCGTGAAGTTCAAGGTCTACCACACGGCTGCGCTGCCCGACTTTGCCACCTGGCGCGCCACGCGCGCGGGCCAGGGCTTTGACGCCCGCACATTTGAAGTGCGCGCGCGCCCGGCAGCCCCCATCGAAGGCGCACGCCCCGGTATGACGGTGCTGGTGAACTGAAATGCGACACCCCCCTGAGCGCCTTCGGCGCTTCCCCCCGCTCTCGCAACGCTGTGCGTTGCGGGCAGGGGGACGCAGCCCTCGCTGCGGGGCGGCCCTTGCTTGGCTGCCCTCGCCAGGCCGCGCCTGTTCCGAATTCCTCGACGAAAGTGGAGCGCGACGGGAAACTGATCTGAAAATATGCCTCCAGCGCTTATCGGATAAGCACAATCAGCTATGAATTCAATAGCAAATAGCTTCCGCCGCGAGGCCCGCCGTCTGGCAGCCGACCCGTGGGACCTGGCCATGGTCACCTGGGTGCCGCTGCTGGGCGTGGCGCTCTTGTGGTGGATCTTCTCGGCCGGCCTGCCGCGCCACCTGGCGGTGGGCGTGGTGGACGACGACCACTCCAGCCTGTCGCGCCAGCTGGTGCGCATGCTGGACGCCACACCCGGCGTGCAGATCACCCAGCACTTCACCAACGCGGCCGAGGCCGAACGCGCGCTGCGAGCGGTGGACGTGTACGCCGTGGTCTCCATCCCGCGCGACTTTGCGCGCACCGTGAAGGAAGGCCGCGCTGCACAGGTCACGCTGCTGCACAACGCGCAGATGTCCACCCACTCGGGCCTGCTGCAGCGCGATGTGCGCACGGCCGTGGGCACCTTGTCGGCGGGTATCGAGATGACCGCGCGCAACAAACGCGGCGAAAGCGCCCAGGCCGTGCATGTGAGCATGGAGCCCATCCACACGCAGATGGTGGCGCTGTTCAACGTGTCCAGCAATTACGAGCAGTTTCTGGGTGCGGCGCTGATCCCCGCCCTGCTGCACATCCTGGCCATGACGGCCGGTGCCTGGACGGTGGGCCGCGAACTGCGTGACCGCACGCTGGGCGAATGGCTGGGCGCAGGGGGCTGGGTGCGCACGGCAGGCGCGCTGGCCGGCAAGCTCGCCCTGCCCTGGGTGTCTCTCACGCTGGTGGGCCTGCTGGCGCTGGTGGGCATCACCTGGGGCCGGGGCTGGCACCCGCCGGGCAACCTGTGGTGGGTGGCTGCGGCGCTGGCGCTGCTGATGGCGGTGTCGATCACCGCAGGCGCTGCGCTGGCAGGCATCACGCGGTCGCTGCGCACCGCGCTGTCGGGTGCAGGCTTTTTTGCAGCACCGGCGTTTGCGTTCAGCGGCGTGGCCTTCCCACTCGCGGGCATGCCCGGCAGCGCCCGCGCCTGGGCCGAGGCCACGCCGTTCACCCACTACATCCGCCTGCAGATTGAGCAGCTGCAAATGGGGGCACCGGTGGCCACCAGCGTATCGACCGTCGTGGCGCTGATCCTCGCCACCGCCGTGCTGTGGCTGCTGGGCGCCACTGCACTCACGCTGGCACACCAGCGCCCCGAAACGTGGGGAGGCCGCTGATGAACACGACAACACAACCTGTGCCCGTGGCAACCCCCTCGCAGCAAGGCCTGCTGGGCGCCTGGCTGCAAGCGCTGGCCACCGTGGTGCGCGACAAGGGCGTGCTGCTGCTGTTGGTGGGCGCGCCCGTGCTCTACGGCTTTTTCTATCCCTGGTTCTATGCCGACGAGGTGCTGACCCGAGTCCCCGTGGCCGTCGTGGACTTGGACCACACCAGCCTGTCGCGCCAGATCACCCGCTTTGCCGACGCTGACCCGCGCATCGAGGTGCATCTGGTCACCGGTAGCGAGCGCGAGGCGCAGGAGGCCCTGTGGCTCGGAGAGATCGAAGGCTACGCGGTGATCCCTGCCGGGCTTAAGCGCAGCGTGGTGCGCGGCGAAAACGCCTTGGTCAGCATCGAGGCCAACGGCGCCTATGCGCTGCTGAACAAGGCCGTGCAATACGGTTTCGCAGAGGCCGTCGGCACCGTGTCTGCCGGAGTCGAGATCCGCAAGTTGCAAGCCAGTGGCCAGAGCGCCCCGCAGGCCCATGCCAGCCTTGCGCCCGTGCAACTGCAGATGGTGGCACTGTTCAACCTACCGAGGGCTACGGCAGCTTTGTGGTGCCCGCCGTGGCGCTGCTCATCCTGCAGCAGACCTTGCTGATGGGTGCAGCCATGCTCACCGGCACGTGGGTCGAAGGCGGCCAGCACCGCGCCCGCGCCACCACCTGGCTGGGCCGCCTGCTGGCGCTGTGCACACTGGGCTGGGCCAGTGGCCTGTTCTACTTCGGCTGGATCTTTGTGCTGCACGACTACCCGCGCGGCGGCAACCCGCTGGGGGCACTGGCGCTGCTGGCCTGCTACATCCCGGCCATCGCCGCCCTCGGCGCTTTGCTGGGGCTGTGGTTTGGCAGCCGCGAACGCGCGCTGCAGGTGCTGCTGTTCACCACACTGCCCATCGCTTTCGTCGCGGGCTTCTCGTGGCCGGTGGAGGCGCTGCCCGAGCCGCTGCAGTGGCTACGCTGGCTGCTGCCCAGCACCTCGGGCGTGCAGGCGTCGCTGCGGCTCAACCAGTTGGGCGCGCCGCTGTCTGCCGCGTTGCCGTATCTGTGTGCGCTGGTAGCGTTAGGGGCAGTGTGTGCAGGGGCTGTGCTGGCCCTTGCGAGGCCTTCAAGTCCCGATGCGCAGCAGTGAACGAGCAGAGCGCGAAAGCAGCGCTTACTGAGGATGGGCGGCAGCCTGTTGCCCGGTACGCAGGCGCACCGGGCCGCTGCGCGCTTCCACCGCCGTCTGCACTTCCTTGCGCAGCCCCAGTGCAAACGCCCACTCGGCCACCACAAACAGCGGGCCCACAATAAGGCCCACCAGATCGTCCACAAAAGCGGGCTTGCGGCCTTCGTAGTAGTGGCCCACGAACTGGATCACCCAGCCCACGGCAAACAGGCCAATGCCCGTGGCCAGCCAGACGGCCAGGGTCTGTGCGGCCACCCATTGCCCGCCCACCAGCATGGCGGCCAGCAGCGCAGCCATGGCCAGGCCAAAACGCATGTCCAGGCGGAAGTAGAAGACGCTGGCCGCCAACGCAGCCAGCAGGGCCGGGCTCACGGGCACCGCGCCCACCATCCAGGTCGGGCGCGACAGCAGGATGACGACGGCGAACATGATCATGGGCACGCCCACAAAATGGGTGTGGATGTTGCGCGGGTCGCGGTGGTAGTCGGCGTATTGGGAGAGGTGGTCGATCAGGGTTTTCATGGGTGTCTCCGGCATGTGTTTTGCGCAGCATCAATACTCGCTCTCAGGCCGCGCCAGCGTCTGTCGTGCAGACGACAAAAACCCCGCCGCCCTCCTGCCCCGTTCACTCGCACCCCATGTCCACCCCTTCTGCCTATTTACCCGTCCTTCAGACTGGCCGCTGGTTTGCCCACCTGCCGCCCGACTTTGCCCAGCCGCTGATTGCCATGGCGCAGTTGCGCCATCTGGCGACGGGCGAGGTGCTGTTCCGGCGCGGTGATGCGCCCTGTGGCCTGTATGCGGTGGTGCGCGGCGCGGTCAGCATCTCGGGCACCCGGGGGCGGGCCGACGAGGCGCGTGCGGCGCTGCTGATCCGCCTGGAGCCGCCGCACTGGTTTGGCGAGATCTCGGTGTTTGACAACTCGGCCCGCACGCACGATGCGCAGGCCACCGAACCCACCACCCTGGTGCACATCCCGCACGAGCGGCTGCAGCACTGGCTGCAGGCCCACCCGCAGCACTGGCACGGGCTGGCCTTGCTGATGACCGACAAGCTGCGCTCGGCCTTTGTGGCGATGGAAGAGCTGGCGCTGCTGCCCGCCCCGCAGCGCCTGGCGCGGCGCCTCGTGATGATGGCCGAGGGCTACGGGCAGTGGACGGCTGAAGGGCAGTCGCGCCGGGTGATCGAGATCTCGCAAGAGCAGCTGTCGTTGATGCTGGCCATCTCGCGCCAGACCACCAATCAGATCCTTAAAGATCTGGAGTCGCGCCATCTGGTGCGCGTGCAGCGTGGCGAGGTGGAGATTCTGGACCTGGCCGGCCTGCGGGGCGTTTGCGCCTGATTACTATCAAAACAGTAGCATCCGAGGCATGATGCACTGTCGCATGGCCCGGTTTTTACCTAAATACTAAGCACACATTCCATTTCCGGGCAAAATGGCGGCCATGCAACTCAACTACATCGCCAACGCCTCGGTGCCCTCGTCTTCGGGCCGCACGATCCCTGTGATCGACCCGTCCGACGGCCAGCCCTTCGACGAGATCCAGCGCAGCAACGCCGACGACATCGACGCGGCGGTGCATGCAGCCCGCCAGTGCTACCACACGGTGTGGCAGAAGCTGGCCCCGGTGGAACGCGGCCGCCTGCTGCAAAAGCTCTCGGCCAAGATCCTGGAGCATGCGGACGAGCTGACGGCGCTGGAGCAGCGCGACTGCGGCAAGCCCACCAAGCAGGCACGCGCCGACGCCATTGCGCTGGCACGCTACTTCGAGTTCTACGCCGGTGCGTGCGACAAGTTCCACGGCGAGACCATCCCCTATCCCGACGGCTACAGCGTCCTGACCTGGCGCGAGCCGCATGGCGTGACGGGCCACGTGATCCCCTGGAACTACCCGATGCAGATCTTTGGCCGCAGCGTGGGCGGTGCGCTGGCGGCGGGCAATGTGTGCGTGGTCAAACCGGCCGAAGACGCGTGCCTGTCGCTGATCCGCGTGGCGCAGCTGGCGGCCGAGGTGGGCTTCCCCGCCGGGGCGCTCAACATCGTCACCGGCTACGGCCATGAGGTGGGCGACGCGCTGGCGCGCCACCCCGGCATCGACCACATCAGCTTTACCGGCAGCCCCAAGATCGGCACGCTGATCCAGCAGGTGGCGGCAGAGCGCCACTGCCCCGTGACGCTGGAGCTGGGCGGCAAGAGCCCGCAGATCATCTTTGCCGACGCCGATTTGGACGCCGCCATTCCCGTGGTCATCAACGCCATCGTGCAGAACGCCGGGCAGACCTGCTCGGCCGGCTCGCGCGTGCTGATCGACTCGCTGATCTACGAACCCCTGCTGGAACGCCTGGGAAAGGCGTTTGAAAAGCTGCGCGTCGGCCCCGCCGCCATGGACCTGGATGTGGGCCCGCTGATCCGCCAGACGCAGCAGCAGCGCGTGTGGGACTTCCTCTCCGACGCGCAAGTGGCAGGCATCCCAATGGTGGCCCAGGGCGTGGTGGTGGACGAAGCCCCCGAGACCGGCTACTACCAGGCCCCCACGCTGCTGCGCGATGTGCCCGTGGGCCACCGCCTGGCGCAGGAAGAAGTCTTCGGCCCGGTGCTGTCGGCCATGGCCTTCCAGGACGAAGACCATGCGGTGGAGCTGGCCAACGCCACGCAGTTCGGCCTGGTGGCCGGCATCTGGACGCGCGATGGTGCGCGCCAGTTCCGCATGGCCAAGCGTGTGCACAGCGGGCAGGTGTTCATCAACAACTACGGCGCTGCGGGCGGAGTGGAGCTGCCCTTTGGCGGCGTCAAGTCCAGCGGCTATGGACGCGAAAAGGGCTTTGAGGCGCTGTATGGCTTCACCACCTTAAAGACGGTGGCCATCAAGTACGGTTGAAGAAGCGGTGTTGCACGCTGGAAGGCACATTGAAAACCGATGGATTTTTGGTCAGGGCAAGGCGCAAACCACAGCGATACCAGCAGGTATCGCGAGGATTTGCAACGCAACCCTGGCCGAAAAGACGCGGTTTTCAGTGCCTGATAGCGTGCGACACCGCACTTAGTGTCTCGCCTGCGCACGACAGCGCAGGCAGGCCCCAGTAACCTTGGCCGCTTCTGCACGACGATTTTTCCTTTTCCATGCCGCTGAGTCCCCCCGCCCCCCGCATCCTGAAACATGTCCGCCGGGTGAACTACCAGGGCTTTGAACGCGACGATGGCCTGTGGGACATCGAAGGCGAGCTGCACGACAGCAAGGCCTACGACGCCACCTCCTTTCGCGACCCCACCAAGCAGCGCCTGGCGGGTGAAGCGATCCACCACATGTGGCTGCGCGTGACCGTGAACCGCCAGCTGGTAGTGCAGGCGGTGGACGTGTCCATGGACTCGCACCCGCTCAAAGGCTGCACCGAGGCCCAGGCCGCGCTGCAGCGCATGGTTGGCTGCAGCATGGCGCGCGGATGGCGCCAGGCCATCCAGAAGCACCTGGGCGGCGTGGAAAGCTGCACGCACCTGCGCGAGCTACTGTTCAACTTGGCCACGGCAGCGTTCCAGTCGGTGCCTGCGGTGTTTTCATCCAGCGATCCCGCCGAGCCGCCGCGCCACCTGGGCCAGTGCACGGGATGGGACTTCAAAGGCCAAGGCGTGAAAGAGTTTTTCCCCCAGTTCTATGGCCGGCAGCCCAAGGCACCTGCCCCGGCTACCCCTGCGGCCGATACGACCCCAGCCACTGAAATTTCAGCCCCATCGGGCGCTAGCGCTAGTTGAATATGCGCTGGTAGCTATCAATTTTGATATATCACCCCAACCCATCGGAGACACCCATGCGTGTGCAGAACAAATCCATCATCGTCACCGGCGCCGGCAATGGCATTGGCGAAGGCATTGCCAAACGCCTGGCGGCCGAGGGCGGCAAGGTCATCGTCAATGACATCAACGAAGCGGGCGGCCAGCGTGTGGTGGCCGAGATCACGGCCGCGGGCGGCACCGCAGCGTTCTTCAAGGCCGACGTGACGAAGTCCGCCGAAGTGAAGGCCATGGTCGACGAAGCCGTACGCCTGTACGGCCGCCTGGACGTGGTGGTGAACAACGCGGGCTGGACGCACCGCAACCGCCCCATGCTCGAAGTGAGCGAGGAAGAGTTCGACAAGGTCTATGCCATCAACATGAAGAGCATCTACCTCTCGGCCATCCACGCCGTGCCCGCACTGCGCCAGGCGGGCGGCGGCAGCATCATCAACATCGCCTCCACCGCCGGGCTGCGCCCCCGCCCGGGCCTGACCTGGTACAACGGCTCCAAGGGCGCCGTGATCATCACCAGTAAGTCCATGGCCGCCGAGCTGGGCCCCGACAACATCCGCGTGAACTGCATCAACCCCGTGTTCAACCCCGACACGGGCCTGGCTGCCGAGTTTGCAGGCGGCCCGGTGGACGATGCGCGCCGCGCCAAGTTCCTGGCCACCATTCCGCTGGGCCGCTTCTCCACCGCGCTGGATGTGGCCAACGCCGCGCTGTACCTGGCGAGCGAAGAGGCATCGTTCATCAGCGGCGTGTGCATTGAGGTGGATGGCGGACGCTGCGTATAAGCAAGCACGCCAACGCCAACAGGCGTCGTGGCACGCCCTGAAGCCGTAACTACGCCCCTTTTTTGCGCGCCCCAATCCGCACTAGGACAGTGCGGATTGATTTGACCGTGGTGGCCCTGCTGCCTATAGTGCTGGCGATGTTTGCGAGCCAGCCCCACACCACAGCCGCCAGCGCCATCGCGCCGCTGCACAGTGGCGCGCGCTCGCAGGCCACGCTCCAGGCCGGTGACCGCGCTCTCTGCACCCTCGCTGCAGATTTCTGAGCCCGGCGACACCCCTCCCCTCCGCATTCTTTTCGCGCACCTCCTGTCGCCGGGCCCCACGCCCAGCGCCAGCTTGCGCCTTGGCCACGGCCGGGGCGCGGACGTCAGGAGTGTCCATGCCCACGTTCCCTTCGGGCGAGATTTCGCTCGCCCCATGCGCGCCCGCGCACCCACTTGCAGCCCCTGCGCTCACGCGCGAGGGTTCTGTCGATCAAGCCGTGGCCCACGCAGCCGCCGCCGACATCACCCGCCAGTTCCTCCGTGCCAAGCAGCCCTGCGCCGACGGCTACCGCTGGTACCTGCGCCGCCAGGAGGGCGCCAGCAACTACCAGGCGTTGCTGGACGACCTGGTGCGCGAACGCCGCGTCGAAGACGCTTGCTGGATGCTGGACCAGTTCGGCCCCACCAACGATGTGCTGGAGGTGGACCACCTGGAGGCCGACGCGCTGGTGTTTGCCGGTAGCGTGCGCTGCCGGGGCCATGCGGATGTAGAGGGCGTGCTGCGCACGGGCCGCAGCCTGAGCGTGCTGGGCGGCCTGCGGGTGGGCGGTGCACTGCGCGTGGGCGAAGACCTGCGCGTGGCGGGCGCGGTGCGCTGCGAGGGCAGCGCACGGCTGCAGGGCGATGCGCGCGTGGGCTGGTCGCTAACCGTTGCGCAGCGGCTGCAATGCACGGGCAGCCTGCGCGTGCGCGGAGAGCTGGACGGCGGTGCCGCCGTCCAGATCGGCGGCCACTGCCGAGTAGCCCAGGATCTGCGCGTGGCAGGCGACCTGGGCTGCGACGGCGGCATCAAGGTGGGCGGCCACCTGCACGCAGACGCTGCCCTGCAGGCGGCTCGGGGCCTGTGGGTGGTGGGCGACGTGGACTGCAAAGGCCACCTGCAGGTGGGCTGGGGGGTGCGGGCCGGTGGGCATATCCACGCCGGTGGCGCCATCCGCGCGGGTGAGAGCCTGTGGGCGGGCGACACGATTGCCGCGGGCGAAGCCTACGGCGTGTATGCGGGCCTGGATGTGCCCTTGCCCGACTGGCCCCACAGCGCACAGGTCAGCGCACGCGAGCAACCCGCGCGCCTGCTGAGCGGCTGCTGGGCGGGCGGGCCGGGGAGCGCGCCATGACGGCCAACACCTTCTGCCTGCACCTGCCAGGCCATGCCACCGCCACCACCAAAGCACAGGCCAGCCCAGGCCTGCTGGGCCGCTGGGCCCAGTGGCTGACCGAGCTGCGCATCGATGTGGACCTGTCGGGCCGCGACATCCAGCGCGAGTTCGATGCACTACACGACCGCATCCGTACCAACCACCGCACGCGCGACGCCCTGCGGCCGCTGCCCCTGCATCTGCGCGGGCTGGTGTTTCGCTTGCGCGAGGCCGATGGCGAATATTTTGTGTATGCCATCGACCCGCTGCGCAACCGCATAGCGGCTTACACCGTGTTCAACCGGCTAGTGGAGGTGGACCGCCGCACGGACCGCCACCTGCGCGCGCCCCACACCAAGGTGGCGCACGGCTACCGTCGCATGGGCATTGCCACGGCCATCTACCGCTGGTGGCTGGACTCGGGCCGTTGCCTCATGACGGGTGCACGCCAGTCCGCCGGCGCGCACGGGCTGTGGATGGCCCTGGCGCGCGACTATGAGCTGGCCGCCGTACGCATCGATGCAAACAAGCGTGTGCAACAGTTGCCAATGCCCCCGCCGCCAGGATTTTTCGATGCGCTGGACACGCGGCTGGTGCTGGTGGGGCGCGATTGCCGCCTGGCGGACTTCACGCAGCCTGTCGACCCAGGTCCACACCGGTAAGCAACCTTCAGGGTCATTGCCAGAGAGGCCCACTGGCTCGCGCCAAACCTGACACACTGCGCCGCTCAGGAGACAAACATGTTGATACAGCTGACCTATGCCAGCCGCACCTCCCGCGTGCTCGGCCCTGCGGACATCAAGGACATCTTGAGCGCCTCGCAGCGCAACAATGCCCGCTCGGGCATCACCGGTGCGCTGTGCCTGAACAACGGCATCTTCCTGCAGCAGCTCGAAGGCGACCGCGCTGCGGTCAACGCGCTGTACCACCGCCTGCTCAAGGACACGCGCCACAAGGACACGACCGTGCTGGACTTTGGCGAGATCCCGCACCGCCGCTTCACCAGCTGGTCGATGGGGCTTCTGGGCTCGGTGGACGCCAACCGGCAGCTGTTCCTCAAATACTCCAGCACCCCGGATTTCGACCCTTTCAGCATGAGCACCTTGATGCTGCGCAGCTTCTTCGACGAGATCCTGCAGAACGTGCGCTGGCTGGAGTGAGAAAATGCGGGCCATGTGTCCTCCCGCCCTGCTGAACGAGCCCTCCCATGTCTGAACGCGTGATTCCGCTGGTCGATGAGCGCCTGGCCTCGCTGGCGGCCAAAGTGCCAGCGCAGCTGGTCAGCCCCACAGGGCTACTCACCGATGCCCGGGGCCGCCCGCTGCGCGACCTGCGCATCAGCGTGACGGACCGCTGCAACTTCCGCTGCAACTACTGCATGCCCAAGGAAGTGTTCGACAAGGACTACCCCTACCTACCGCACGGGGCGCTGCTGAGCTTTGAGGAAATCACGCGGCTGGCGCGGCTCTTTCTGGCCCACGGCGTGCGCAAAATCCGCCTGACGGGCGGCGAGCCCCTGCTGCGCAAGAACCTCGAAGACCTGGTGGCGCAACTGGCCCAGCTGCGCACCGTGGATGGCCTGGCGCCCGACCTCACCCTCACCACCAACGGATCGCTGCTCGCGCGCAAGGCCCAGGCCCTGAAGGACGCGGGCCTGAACCGCGTGACGGTGAGCCTGGACGGCCTGGACGACACGATCTTTCGCCGCATGAACGATGTGGACTTTCCGGTGGCCGATGTGCTGGCCGGCATCGAGGCCGCGCATGCAGCGGGTCTGTCGCACATCAAGGTCAACATGGTGGTCAAGCGCGGCACCAACGACCACGAAATCTTGCCCATGGCGCGGCACTTTCGCGGCACCGGCACCACGCTGCGCTTTATCGAATACATGGACGTGGGCGCCACCAACGGCTGGCGCATGGACGAGGTGCTGCCGTCGGCCGAACTCATCGAACGCCTGCGCGCCGAACTGCCGCTGGTGCAACTGGACCCGAGCAGCCCCGGCGAAACCGCCGAGCGCTGGGGATATGCCGATGCGCAGGGCCAATACGACCCGGCACTGGGCGAGGTGGGCGTGATCAGCAGCGTGACCCAGGCCTTCTGCCACGACTGCAACCGCGCGCGCCTGTCCACCGAAGGCAAGCTCTACCTGTGCCTGTTTGCCAGCCAGGGCTACGACCTGCGCAGCCTGCTGCGCGGCGGCGCAAGCGATGCCGACATTGCCTCGGCCATCGCCCCCATCTGGCAGCAACGCAACGACCGCTATTCGGAGCTGCGCAGCAGCCTGCCCGCCGACACCGGCCAGGGCGCGCGCCGCGTTGAGATGAGCTATATCGGCGGATGACCTCGGACAACCCCCTGAGCGACTGCGTCGCTTCCCCCTTCTCTCGCACCGCTGCGCGATGCGGGAAGGGGGACGCAGCCCTCGCTGCGGGGCGGCCCTTGCTTGGCTGCCCTGACCTGCAGAGCGCAGTCTCAAAGGCCACGGGAACTTCCGGCCTGCATTCTTTTGAAGAGCATCCATGATTGAAACCCAAGACATCACCGGCCTGGTCCTCGCCGGGGGCCGAGGCTCCCGCATGGGCGGGGTGGACAAAGGCCTGCAGAACTTTCGCGGGCTGCCATTGGCCCTGCACACGCTGATGCGGCTGCAGATGCAGACGGGCAACGTGATGGTCAACGCCAACCGCAATTTGGCGGCCTACGAAGCGTTTGGCACGCCGGTGTGGCCTGACGTGCTGAGCGACTACGCAGGGCCTCTGGCAGGCTTTCTGACCGGGCTGGAGCGCTGCGAAACGCCTTGGCTGCTCACTGTGCCCTGTGACACGCCGCTGTTTCCGCTGGACCTCGCCCAGCGCCTGGCGGCTGCGGCAGACGCCGAGGGCGCCGACATCGCCATGGCCGCAGCGCCCGAAGACGACGGCAAGGGCCAGATCACCGTGCGCCCGCAGCCTGTGTTCTGCCTGCTGCGCGTGGACCTGCTCGAAAGCCTGGTCGCCTTCACCCAGGCCGGTGGCCGCAAGATCGACGCGTGGACGGGCCAGCACCGCTGCGCCATCGTGTCGTTCGACCAGCCGGGCGACGACCCCCAGGCTTTCTTCAACGCCAACACGCTGGCCGAGCTGCACGCGCTGGAAAGCGCTGGCACGACCTCGCCCTGACGCCAGGCGCCGCGCACCCGCGTGCCTGCGCCACCTGCTGCCCCGACTTGGATTGCCATGAAAACCATTGCCCAGATAGCCGCCGAGCTGCAAGGCTACGACCCGCAGGCCTTGAGCGCTGCCGATGTGAACCAGTTTCTGGATCGGCTGGTCGAGCCCGTCACCGCCACCGAAGTGCTGCCGCTGTTCAGCGCGCTGGGCCGCGTGCTGGCGCAGGACGTGATCTCGCCCGTCAGCGTGCCGCCCCACGACAACTCGGCCATGGACGGCTACGCCTTTACCGGCGCGCAACTGGTGGCCGGGCAGCCGCTCGCGCTGCGCGTGGTGGGCACGGCGCTGGCCGGCAAGGCCTGGGTGGGCACGGTGGCAGCGGGCGAGTGCGTGAAGATCATGACCGGCGCCATCATGCCCGCCGGGCTGGACACCGTGGTGCCGCAGGAGTTCACCACCGCTTCGGCCGACGGCCACATCACCATCGCCGCCGATGTGCTGCGCGCCGGAGACAACCGCCGCTTCAAGGGCGAGGACATCATGGAAGGCCGCGTGGCCCTGGCCCGTGGCGAGCTGCTGACGCCCGCCGCCCTGGGCCTGGTGGCCAGCCTGGGCCTGCCCACTGTCACGGTGGTCCGCCGCCTGCGGGTGGCGTACTTCTCCACCGGCGACGAGATCCTGAGTCTGGGCGAGGCTCCGCGCGAAGGCGCGGTGTACGACAGCAACCGCTACACCGTGTTCGGCCTGCTCACGCGCATGGGTGTGGAGGTGATCGACCTGGGCGTGGTGCGCGACGAGCCCGCGCTGCTCGAAGCCGCCTTCCGCCAGGCAGCCCAACAGGCCGACGCCATCATCACCAGCGGCGGCGTGAGTGTGGGCGAGGCCGACCACACCCGCACCATGATGAAAAAGCTGGGCGACGTGGCCTTCTGGCGCATCGCCATGCGCCCGGGCCGCCCCATGGCCGTGGGGCGCATCAACAACGCAGAAAATCAAGCCATTTCGGCCTCAAGCGCAAGTGCATCAAGCGCTGATAGCTATCAAAATAATATCAATGCACCCAGCAGTGGCGCCGTGCTGTTCGGGCTGCCCGGCAACCCGGTGGCGGTGATGGTGACCTTTCTGGCCTTTGTGCGCCCCGCCCTGCTGCGCATGATGGGCAGCACCCGCGCGGCGCCCCCGATGCTGCGCGCCATCAGCACCGAGCCCATGCGCAAGAAACCCGGCCGCACCGAATACCAGCGCGGCCTGGTCACCACCGCTGCCGACGGCACGCTGCAGGTGCGCACCACCGGCAACCAGGGCTCAGGTGTGCTCAGCTCCATGGTGCAGGCCAACGGGCTCATCGTGCTGCACCACGGGCAAGGCAATGTGGCGGTGGGCGATGCGGTGGACGTGATGGTGTTTGAGGGCGTGATCTGACACGGCGATGCGCCGCCAGCCGGTGCATGGCATTGGCCGCCAAGGTAACCTGAAACCAGCTTCTCGCCCTGTTCACAGACCACGCATCACACCATGCCCTACGCCGCACAACACCTTGCACAACCCCCATCCCGAGACGATGTGGACCGCCTGCCCGGCGCCACGGTGGTCGAGTTCGGCACGCCCTGGTGCGGCCACTGCCAGCGCGCCCAGCCGCTGATCGAAGCCGCCCTGAAGGACCGTGCGGACATTGCCCACGTCAAGGTGGAAGACGGCCCCGGCCAGCGCCTGGGGCGCACGTTCGGCGTGAAGCTCTGGCCCACGCTGGTGTTTCTGAAAGACGGCCAGGAAGTGGCCCGCCTGGTGCGCCCACAGGGCGGGCAAGAACTGCAGGACGCGGTGGAGTCGGTGCTGGCCTGAGCCCCCCGCGCCGCCAGCTCGACCCACACATCGTTCACGCATGCACTGAAAAGCAGAAAGGGCCCCACGGGCCCCTTTCTTGTGTTGTATTGCGTTGATGGCTTTAGCCGCACGGCTTATCAGCCCGCCCCCTATTGAAAGTTACTTGGCCACATAGTCGTGCGGATGCAGCGGGTGTGCCGGCGCATCCACCGCCACCGCCGTGTTGGCCCCCGGCACCGCCTTGCGGGCGAACAGTGTGTACATGGTGGGCACCACAAAAATGGTGAGCAGCGTACCCAGCGACATTCCGCCCACAATCACCCAGCCGATCTGCGTGCGCGTTTCGGCGCCAGCGCCCGTGGCAAGTGCCAGCGGAATGGCTCCCAGCACCATGGCCCCCGTGGTCATCAGGATGGGGCGCAGGCGCTGGGCCGAGGCCTTGACGAGCGCGTCCACCATTTCCATGCCCTCTTCGCGCAGCTGGTTGGTGAACTCCACGATCAGGATGCCGTGTTTGGTGATCAGCCCCACCAGCGTGATCAACCCAATCTGCGAATACACGTTGAGCGAGCCGCCACTCCACTTGAGCGCCAGCAGCGCGCCAATCATCGACAGCGGCACCGACACCATGATGACCAGCGGGTCGATGAAGCTCTCGAACTGCGCGGCCAGCACCAGGAAGATGAACACCAGCGCCAGCACAAACACCACGCCCAGCGCACCTTGCGAGTTCTTGAACTCGCGCGAGGTGTCGTTCAGGTCAGTGGTGTAGCCAGGCTTGAGCACCTTGGCCGCCGTCTCGTTCATGAAGGTGATGGCCTGGCCCAGCGAGTAGTCGGACGACAGGTTGGCCGTGATGGTGGCCGAGCGGCGCTGGCCAAAGTGGTTCAGCTCGCGCGGGCTCACGCTCTCGCTCACATTGACCAGGCTGGTCAGCGGGATCATCGCGTCGCTCTTGCCGCGCACGTAGATGGTGTCGATGTTCTCGGGCGTGGTGCGGCCCCGGGCCTCGGTCTGCACGATCACGTCGTACTGCTCGGCATCACGCTTGTAGCGGGTGACGGTGCGGCCACCCAGCATGGTCTCGATGGCCTTGGCCACCACCTCCACGCTCACGCCCAGGTCGGCGGCACGTTCGCGGTTGACCTCGATGCGCAGCTCGGGCTTGTTCAGGCGCAGGTCCACGTCGGGGGACACGATGCCGGGGTTCTGCGCAATCTCGGCCATGAACGCGCCCACCACCTTGCTCAGGTTTTCGTAGCTGTCCGAGGTCTGGATCACGTAGGTGAGGGGCCGCGAGCGAAAGCCCTGGCCGAGCGACGGCGGCGTGATCAGAAAGGCGTTCACGCCGGGCAGGCCCGCCACCTTGGGCTGCAGCTCCTTGGCCAGGGCCAGCGTGGTACGGTCGCGCTTTTCCCAGTCAACGGTGCGGTAGATGACGCTGCCCTGTGCCACCGTGGGATTGCCGATGTTGGCAAACACGCGGTCGAATTCGGGATAGGTGTTGCCGATCTTTTCCAGCTCCAGCGCATAGCGGTTGGTGTAGTCCAGCGTGGCGCCGTCGGGTGCGGTCACGCTGGCCAGAATGGTGCCCCGGTCTTCCAGCGGCGACAGCTCCTGCCGCATGGTGGGGAACACCAGCACCAGCGCCGCACCACTCAGGGCCATGACGCCCAGCACGATCCAGCGGGCCTGGAACAGCGCACCCCGCACACCGCCGCGCCCAGAACCCGTGCCGCCCCAGCGGGCCGTGACGATCCAGCGCAGCAAGCGGCCATACGCGTCCGACAGGGCCGTGAGCCAGCGCTCCATGGAGCGGTCGAACCAGTTGGGCTTCGGGTTATGCTTGAGCAGCAGCGAACACATCATGGGCGAGAGCGTCAGGGCCACAAAGCCCGACACCACCACGGCCCCGGCGAGCGCCAGTGCAAATTCCACAAACAGGCGCCCCGTGCGGCCGGGCGTGAACGCGAGCGGCGCATACACCGCCACCAGCGTGAGCGTCATGGCCACGATGGCAAAGCCGATTTCGCGTGCGCCCTTGATGGCGGCAGAAAACGGGTCGAGCCCCTCTTCGATGTGGCGGTAGATGTTCTCCAGCATCACGATGGCGTCGTCCACCACCAAGCCAATGGCCAGCACCAGCGCCAGCAGCGTGAGCGTGTTGATCGAAAAGCCCGCCAGCGACATCAGCGCAAAACTGCCCACCAGGCTGACCGGGATGGTGATGATGGGGATGATGGACGCCCGGAAGGTGCGCAAGAACACAAAGATCACCAGGGCCACCAGCACAACGGCCTCAATGATGGTGGAGTACACGCTCTTGATGGAGCGGTCGATGAACAGCGAGTTGTCGTTGGCAATGTCGATGCCGATGTCAGGCGGCAGGTCGGCCTTGAGCAGGGGGATCATGGCGCGCACGCCCTTGGACAGCTCCAGCGGATTGGCCGTGGCCTGGCGGATCACCCCCACCGAGATCGCATCGCGGCCATTGAGCCGCACGCGGCTGCGGTCGCTGGCGGGGCCTTCTTCGACCCGGGCGACATCGCGCACCCGCACCGAAAACCCGTTGACCGTGCGGATCACGATGTCGGAAAACTGCGCCGGGGTTTTGAGGTCGGTCTGCGAGGTCACGCTGAACTCGCGCTGCTGCGACTCGATGCGACCTGCTGGCAGCTCCAAGTTGTTGCGGCGGATGGCGTCTTCCACGTCCTGCGTGGTCAGGCGGTAACCGGCCATACGTTCGGGGTCCAGCCACACCCGCATGGCGTATTTGCGCTCGCCGTAAATCGGCACGTCAGCCACACCGGTCACGGTCTGCAGGCGGGGTTTGACGATGCGGTTGATGAGGTCGTTGACCTCCAGCGGGGTGCGCGTGTCGCTGCTGAAGGCCAGCCACATCACGGGCGAGGCGTCGGCCTCGACCTTGGCAATCACGGGCTCATCCACCGCAAGGGGCAAGCGGTTGCGCACACGGGCCGTGCGGTCGCGCACTTCGGCCGCCGCGTTGTCTGCGTCCTTCTCCAGCCGAAAGCGCACGCTGATCTGGCTTTGCTCGGCCCGGCTGATGGAGGTGATCACATCCACCGCGTCGATCCCGGCGATGGAGTCTTCGAGCGGCTTGGTGACCTGCGATTCAATCACTTCGGCCGACGCGCCCGCGTAGCGCACGCTGACGGTGACCACGGGTTCGTCGATCTTGGGGTATTCGCGCACCGACAGGCGCGTGAAACTCACCGCACCAATCAGCAGCACCAGCAGCGACAGCACGGTGGCAAACACCGGCCGGCGGATGGAGATTTCAGCGAGTTGCATGGCAGTCCGTAGGCATCAAAAGGCGACGACAGGCAGCCCGTCAGACAGGCGTACGGCGGCCCAGGGCCGTTGATCGGGCCGAGCTTCCAGCCAGCTGACAAGGGTTGGGACCTGGAAGGGGTTGGGCCTCACTGCGAACCGCCATCGCGCTCGGCACCGAGGGGGCTGTGACGGGAGATGGAAATGCTGGCGCCGCAGAGGTGCTCGGCGCAGGCGCATCAGCCACTGCTGCAGCCTTTGGGCCCACCCCACCCGCAGCCCCTGAAGCGCCCGACGCCGGGCGCGCGGGTGCGGCCGCCGCGCCACCGTTGCCCTGCTTGCCCAGCTGCACCACGCGCACCTCGGTGCCGTCCTTGCGGATGCGCTGCTGGCCCGCCGTGACCACCAGGTCACCAGCGCTCAGGCCGTCCACCACCTCCACCCACCCAGGTGAGCGCACGCCCAACTGCACCGGGGTGCGGCGAGTCACCTGGGTGCCGGGCTCCTTGCCCTCCACCACCTTGAGCACATAGGGGCTGGTGCCGTCGGGCACGATGGCTTCTTCGGGCACCACAAGAGCGTCGCTGCGTTCGGAGAACACGGTCGTCACCCGCGCGAACATGCCGGGGCGCAATTGCAGCCGGCGGTTGTCGATGCAGCCGCGCACCGCAATGGCCCGCCCATCCGCATCGATCTGCGGGCTGATGGCCTGCACCAGGGCGGCGTAGCGCACGCCCGGCAGTGCATCAAACGTGACCTGTGCGGTCTGGCCCGGGCGCACCTTGCTCTGCAACCGCTCGGGCAGACGGAAGTCCACGTACACCGCATCGAGGTCTTCAATGTTGACGATGTCGGCGCCGTCCTTAAGATAGTCGCCCACGTTCACACCCCGAATGCCCGCAATACCATCGAACGGGGCCAAGATCTTGAGGCGCTGGGCCGTGGCCTGGGCCAGCGCCAGCTTGGCCTGTGCCACTTCCAGATTGGCAGCACTCTCGTCCACGGAGCGTTGGCTGATAAAACCCTGGGCCACCAGCTCCTGGTTGCGCTTGTGGTTGGCCTTCGCAATCGACAACTCGGCCTGGCTTTGCTGGATTTGTGCACGGGGCAGCTGGTCGTCCAGCTGCACCAGCACCTGCCCGCGCCGCACGCGCTGGCCGTCGTGAAAGTTCAGCTGGGTGATGCGCCCGCCCACCTCGGGGCGCAGCATGACGCTCTGGCGCGACTTGAGGCTGCCCACGGCGTCGGCATCGTCGCGCAAAGCCATCTTCCGCACGGTCACGGCCTCCACGGCCACGGGGCGGCCGGCACCCGCAGCGGCACCACCGCCCCCCGGTGCACCTGCCCCGCCCGCACCGGCCTCGGCACGCTGCGGTGGCTGGGCAGGTTTCTGCAACCACCAGGCAGCGCCCGATGCAGCCGCGATGCCGATGACAGCGAAAACGAGGTACTTGTTTTTGGACGCCATGGGTCAGTCAATCCGTTGAGGAGGGAAGCGCAGTCACACAATGTAACAGTGGGTACATGCAGCCGCCGCCGTGCGCGGCAATATCCCAGGTCTTTGACCGCTGTCGGGGCAGACAGTCTCCGGCGCAGGCATGAAAAAAGCCCCCGAAGAGGTTTGTACTGCATGCTGCATCAGCGTTGGGCTACCTGCGGCCCAGGGCTTGGTCTACGCCCCGGTTGGCCAACTCGTCGGCGCGCTCGTTGCCCGGGTCGCCCGAGTGCCCCTTCACCCAGCGCCACTCAATGCGGTGGCCGCCGGTGCTGACCAGCGCATCCAGCCGCTGCCAAAGCTCCACGTTCTTGACGGGCTGCTTGGAGGCGGTGCGCCAGCCCTTGGCCTTCCAGCCATGTATCCACTCGGTGATGCCCTTGCGCACGTACTCGCTGTCCAGGTACAGCGTCACGGCACAGGGGCGCTTCAGGGCCGAGAGCGCTTCGATCACCGCCATCAGCTCCATGCGGTTGTTGGTGGTGCCGAGTTCGCCACCAAACAGCTCTTTTTCAGTCGCGCCGGAGCGCAGCAACACGCCCCATCCGCCGGGGCCGGGGTTGCCCTTGCAGGCGCCATCGGTGTAAATCTCTACCTGGTTCAAACTCTATTCCTGACAATGTGATGGATGGTTGCAGCACCGGAGATGGATTTGCCGGGCAACCGGATACAACTTAGAAATGGGCTCAAGGCTTGTGCCGGGCTGCCGGTGGGGCGGCCCGCGAAGAACTCAGCCCGCGTTGTGACGCCCGGTTGGCGATGGGCACGGTGCCCGCTGCACGCTGGCGGTGGGTGCGCCAGGCAGGCTCCAGCAAACGCATGCCATGCACCCGTTTGACGGCCACTACGAAATACGCGGCGCCCAGGATGGGCCACCACCTTTCACCCAGAGGGTCCATCCAGCCAAAACGCTCCAGCCAGTGCGCGGTACGCACCGCTGGACGATAACAGCCAAAACGGGCCGATTCGACTTCGAAATTCAAAAGCCGCAGCCAATCGCGCAGGCGCCGATAACCAATGAACTCGCCCACGTCGGGCAGGTACAGGTTGCCCCGCCCCAGGCGCTGGTACAGCCGCGCACGCCGCTGCCGCAGGCCCCACAGGCTGGTGGGGTTCAGGCCGCTGATGACCACGCGCCCCTCGGGCACCAGCACCCGCTCCACCTCGCGCAGCGCGGCATGGGGGTCGATGCTCAGCTCCAGTGTGTGCGGCAGCACCAGCAGGTCCAGGCTGGCGGCGGGGAAAGGCAGGGCCACCGGCTCGGTGAGCAGGTCCACCGCGCGGCGCTGCAGCGGGCCATCGTCATCACCGGTCTCCACAAAGGCGATGAAACCTTCCACCGACTCCTGGCCCATCGCCAGCCATTGGTGGGGCATGCGGTTGGCACGCAGGCCGTCCAGCAGCGGCATGCCGAGCTGGAGGCTGTGGTAGCCAAAAATGTTGGCCACCGCCTCGTCAAAGCGCGCCTGTTCCCAAGCGAGCAGATAGCGGCCGGGGGGGGAGTCGAACCAGTGGTGCAAACCTATAATTTGATCACTCATGAACTTGCTACCGCTGCCTGCCTTTATCGACAACTACATCTGGATGCTGCACGACGGCCGCCAGGCCATCGTGGTGGACCCGGGAGAAGCCGCGCCGGTGGAGCAGGCCTTGCACCGCTGGGGCCTGACATTGCAGGCCATTCTAGTCACGCACCACCATGCCGATCATGTCGGTGGAGTCGATGCCCTGCGCGCCTCCACTGGCGCACAGGTGTATGGCCCTGCACGGGAGCGCATGCCCGAGCCGCTGGTGCGGCTGGCGCAGGGCGATACCGTCAACGCGCTGGGGCTACAGTTCCAGGTCATCGATGTGCCGGGGCATACGGCCGGCCACATCGCCTACTACTGCGCCGACATGGACGGCGCGCCCCTCCTGTTCTGCGGCGATACGCTGTTCTCGGGCGGCTGCGGGCGGCTGTTCGAAGGCACGCCTGCGCAGATGCTGGTCTCCCTGGACCGGCTGGCTGCGCTGCCCGGCAACACCCGGGTGTGCTGCACCCACGAGTACACCCTGTCGAACCTGAAGTTTGCACGTGCCGTGGAACCTGGCAACGCAGCCCTGCTCCACTACAGCAGTCAGTGCGAAGCCTTGCGAGCCCAGAACCAGCCCACCCTGCCCTCGCAGATGGCACTGGAGCGAGACATCAACCCCTTTCTGCGCGTGCGGCAGAGCCCGGTGGCACAGGCCGCCCAGGGCTATGACGCGCAGGTGTCCCTTGACGACGCTGTAGCGGTGCTGGCCGCGCTGCGTCAATGGAAAAACGAGTTCCGATGAAAATTTTGCACATTGCCTGCCTGGCCGGCCTTTTGTGGCTGACAGGTTGCGCCACCACGGGTTCTGCGCCCGACCAGGCCGCTGCTGGCGGCAGCACCACCAGCACCAAAGCCGCTGCCGCCCACCACACTCCTGTCATCCCCAACGGCCCGCTCAAACCCATCACCGCTGCGCAAGCCGCGAGTGGCGATGTGGCGTCGCTGTCGGCCCCTGCCGACCTGTGGGACCGCATCCGGCGCGGCTTTGCCATGCCTGACCTGCAGCACGAGCTGGTGCAGGACCGCGAGCAGTGGTATGCCACCCGCCCTGACTACATGCAGCGCATGACGGAGCGGTCCAGCAAATACCTGTTCCACATCGTTGAAGAGCTGGAACGCCGGGGCATGCCCACCGAGCTGGCACTGCTGCCGTACATCGAGAGTGCGTTCAATCCCCAGGCCGTATCGAGCGCCAAGGCCGCAGGCATGTGGCAGTTCATGCCTGCCACGGGCAACTATTTCGACCTCAAGCAGAACGCCTTCCGCGACGACCGCCGCGACGTGCTGGCGTCCACCCGCGCAGCGCTGGACTACCTGCAAAAGCTCTACGGGATGTTTGGCGACTGGCACCTGGCCCTGGCTGCCTACAACTGGGGCGAAGGCAGCGTGGGCCGCGCCATTGCCCGCAACCAGAAGCTGGGCCTGGGCACCACTTACACCGACCTGAACATGCCCGCGGAAACCCGCATGTATGTGCCCAAGCTGCAGGCGGTCAAGAACATCGTGGCCAACCCCGACGCCTTCCGCACAGAGTTGCCACTGATCGAGAACCACCCCTACTTCCAGACCGTGGACATCACGCACGACATCGACGTGTCGCTGGTGGCCACACTGGCGGGTATTCGCGAGGAAGACTTCCGTGCCCTCAACCCGTCATACAAGCGACCCGTGATCCTCGCCGCCGGGACGCCGCAAATCCTGCTGCCCTGGGACAACGCCAAGGTCTTCCAGCGCAACCTGGAGGCCAAGCGTGAAGGCCAGTACGCGAGCTGGACCGTGTGGTCTGTGCCCACCACCATGACGGTTGCCGAGGCGGCACAACGTGCCGGCATGAGCGAGGCGGATCTACGCAGCATGAACAACATCCCGCCGCGCATGCTCATCAAAGCAGGCTCGGCGCTGATGGTGCCCCGCTCCACCACCACCCGGCAAGACGTGTCGTCCCACCTGGCGGACAACGGCCAACTGAGCCTGACCCCCGAGATCGTCACTCGCCGCACCACGGTGCGCGCCGGCAAGGGCGACACGGTGGCCAGCATTGCGCGGCGCTACAAGCTGGCAGCCGCCAGCGTGGCCGACTGGAACGACGTGCGGGCAAATGCCGCATTCAAGGTAGGCCAGCAGGTTGTGGTGTACCTGCCGGTGCGCCAGGGCCAAGCGCGCAGTAGCAGTAGCGCCCGTGCCTCGGTCGCCACCGCGGCCAAACGCCAGGCACCCGCGCCCTCGCGGCGCGGAGGTACGCCCTCCAAAGTCAAGCGCCGCTGACCCTTGCGCCTGCCGGCCGCGAAGACTGGCAGGACATCGCTGGGCTGGGCTGGGCGTGGCTGGGGCGGTGCTCAGAAACGGAGCGAGTGCATGCCCAGCAACCCCAAAATGCCCATGATGATGAGGTAGAGCGCGACGATGGTGCTGAGCAGGCGCGGCATGACCAAGATAAGAATGCCTGCGATCAGGGAAACGAGCGGGCCGATGCTGAGGCTCAGCGACATGGTGATGGGTCCTTGAAAAATGGCTCGGGAATGGCGCAGCACAAGCGGTGCATGCGTGGCCTGCGCAATGCCAGTGGCGCGGAGTGATTGCGGTGCCGTGGCGGGTATCTGTGCAGGCGGCTGACACTGTAGTCGATGGCAGAGGCCTCAGCCGCCCCCACCCACAACCGTAATTCGTCAGACGCTGTACTTCTGGCGTGCCTTGCGCACGAAGTCGCTGGTGGAGGTGCGGGCCAGTTCGATCTTGGCCTCGGCCAGTTCGGGCAACACCCGCGACAGCACCCGCAATGCGGTGGCAGGGCCTTCGTCCGGCATCAGGCCATTGGTGGAGTAGGTCTCACGCACGCGGCTGAACGCCGCCAGGTACAGCCCCCGGTCGCCCATCAGATAAGCAGGCGGCACCGCTTTCACCAAGTCGGCCGGCGCCGCCGTCTGCAGCCACTTGAGCGCATGGACAACGCCATTGACCAGGGCCTGGGCCTGGGCAGGCTGCTTTTGGATGAACGCCTGGGGCGCATACAGGCAACTGGCGGGCATCGTGCCGCTAAACATGTCCTGCGCGGCCTTGAGCGAGCGCAGGTCCCCCACGATGCGGGTGTCCGCCTTTTGCTCCAGCAGGGTCATGATGGGATCGGCGTGGCACAACGCCTGCACCTGGCCGGAACGCAGCGCGTTCATGGCATTGGTGCCCGAGCCCACGCCCACAAACGAAACCTCCCGCAAGGGCACACCTGCGCGCATCAGCATCAGGCTGGCGGCCAAGTGGGTGGAGGAGCCCACCGACGACACGCCCACCTTGCGCCCTGCGAGGTCGCCCAGATCCTTGTATGCCGGCACCGACCGCAGTGACACACCCAGCGCCAGCTGGGGCGCCCGACCCTGCACCACCAGCGCACGGTAGGCATGACCGCGCGCCTGCGCACGCAACACATGCTCGAACGCACCAGAACAGACATCGGCCGCACCATCCTGCACCGCCTCCCAGGCCAGCGCTCCCGCCGAATAGTCGCGCACCACCACGTCCAGGCCTTCCAGACGGAAGTACCCCAACGCATCGGCCAGCGCCAGCGGCAGGTGGTACAGAACGCCCTGGCCGCCGACCGCCACGGTCACCCGCCCCAGCGCCGCGCCATCGGTCTGCGCACGCACCCCGATGGCAGGCGCCCACACCGCAGCCGCCGACAAGGCAGATACGGCGCCAAAGGCGCGGCGTGTGAGTGGAGGCAAGGACATGGAATCAGGCAAAAAGACAATGCTGCATTGCAACAATCGTGCCGCAGCGTAGGCAAAACCGCATCAGGGTGAATCCCTGCGGGTTACTACGTAGCGCCCTGTGCAGGCGCCCACTGCGGGGCACCACCGGTGGAGCGAGAAGCGCCCCGGCGCGCTCAACGGTATCCGATAAACAGGATGGCGATATTGACCAGAAAACCACCGGCCCAGACCGCGCTGCGCGCCGTTGGCATGTCCGCCACATACATCATCACGTAGAAGATGCGCAGAAACACATACAGCAGCGCCAGCAAGTCCAGCAGCGTCTGGCCTGCCCCCAGCAGGTGGGCGATGATGACCGCGCCGATGAAAAATGGCAGCGCTTCAAAGCTGTTCGCCTGCGCTGCGTTGGCGCGGCCACGCCAGTCGGACTGCCGCGAGAGCCAGCCGCGCGGGTCGTGGTTGTCAAAACCGCCCTCTTTGCGGGACTTGCCCAAGTTGCCGCTTTTGGCCAGCCAGGCACAGGCAATCGGCAGCAGTGCGGCAAACAGCACACACCAATAGGCCACAGTAAACCGTGCGACGTGCAGGGTGGTATTCATTTTTTGAAGCTTTTGAGGCCCCAGCGCAGCAAACACAAGCACTGGCAGCTATTAAATTGAGAGTATTTTAGCCGCTGGCTTTTGCCAGCCAGCGGCCTGGCTCACAGGCAGGTGGGCACATCCAGGTCACCGTCGATCCACCAGTGCATGCGCAATCGTGCCCAGGTCCACATACTCCAGCTCGCTGCCCACTGGCACGCCGCGCGCAAGCCGCGTGACATGGAGCCCCCGGCTCTTGAGCGCCTCGCTGATCACATGGGCAGTCGCCTCGCCCTCGGCATTGAAATTGGTCGCCAGAATCACCTCCTGCACGGTGCCGTCAGTGGCGCGGTCCATGAGCTTGTGCAGGCCTATCTCCTTCGGCCCCACCCCATCCAGCGGACTGAGCCGCCCCATCAGCACAAAGTACAGCCCCTTGAAGGCGCCCGTGCGCTCCAGCGCCGACTGGTCCGCTGGCGTCTCGACCACACACAGCCGCGTGGCATCGCGCTCCGGGTCCAGGCAGGTGCTGCACACCTCGGCCTCTGTGAACGTATGGCAACGCGCGCAGTGGTGCACGGTGCCCACCGCCTCCCCCAGGGCACGCGACAGCGCCAGCGCCCCTTCACGGTCATGCTGCAGCAGATGAAACGCCATGCGCTGCGCAGACTTTACCCCCACCCCCGGCAGCCGGCGCAGCGCCTGGATCAGAACATCGAGGGAGTTGGTGGTGGACATGGGGTGAGGGACGATCCGAGAATTGGAGTTGGCGGTATGTGGAACGAGGCTTAGAGAAGCTGCGCCCGAAAGGCAGTCAGGGCGCTGGCCAGTTTCTACCTGCCTTTCACCCCCCGCCCTCCAGGGCGTAGCGAGCGGGATGAGCTGCTAGGCGGCCGGAGCACAGGAACCGGAACGTACTTGAAGTATGTGAGGATTCCGAGCACCGCCCAACGACGCAGATCGCCCGCTCGGTAGCCAGCCCCTCAGAAAGGGAATTTCATGCCGCCGGGGAGGCCTGGCATGCCCGCTGTGAGCTTGCCCATCTTCTCTGCCGAAGTCGCCTCGGCCTTGCGCACGGCCGCATTGAAAGCAGCTGCCACCAAGTCTTCCAGCATGTCCTTGTCTTCGGCCAGCAGGCTGGGGTCGATGGTGATGCGCTTGACGTCGTGCTTGCAGGTCATGACCACCTTCACCAGGCCCGCGCCCGATTCGCCTTCGACTTCGATGAAGGCCAGTTCGTCCTGGGCCTTCTTGAGGTTGTCCTGCATGGCCTGGGCTTGCTTCATCAGGCCGGCGAGTTGTCCTTTGTTGAACATGGTGTGGTTTCCTTTTCGGTTTCTAGTCTAGTGAATGGGTAACAGAGCTTGTGAGGGCTTCAGGGTCGGTCACGCAGGCTTGATGCTGCCCGGCACGATTCTCGCGCCATAGTCCCGCATCAGCGATTGCACGAAGGGGTCGTTGTGCACGATTTCCTCGGCGCGGCGCTGGCGCTCGGCCGCAGCAGCGGCATTGCGGCGGGCGGGGCTGTCGATGACCACACCCACCTCGACGCTGATCTGCGTGGCATGGCCGGCCGTCTCCAGCGCAGCGCGCAGGCGTTCGCGCGCCGCGGGCTGGTTGAGCGACTCACGCTCCACCCGCAGCAGCCAGTGCCCCCCATCGCGCGCCACCAGCTGCGACTGCAGGGCTAGCTCGCGCACCAGCGCTGTGATCGCTTCGGCTGCGATCAGTTGCTGCACGGTGGTGTGCCAGACATCGCCCTCTTCGGTGGGCGTGTAGCGGGCGGAGACCGGGGTAGGTGCAGACAGCGGAAGCGGCTGCAGCCGCTCGCCAGGCTCCGGCGCTTCGCGCACCGGAATTGCTACATATTCAGGAGCGCCTTGCGCTTTGACGGATTGCACTGCACCGGGGTTTTGCCCCAACCTCTCGGGGGTGCGCACAGGCAAAGCCATCGCGGCAGGCGCTGGCGCCGTAGCCACCTCACCCGGTTCATCAGATCCTGGCCATGGGGGTGGCTCGGAATCGTGCACCGATGCAGCCGCAGGGTCATCCGCTGGAGCGGGGACAGGGCGCGCCACCGCAGTAGACGCTGGCGCGGCCACCGGAGCGGGCGCAGGGACTTTGGGCGCAGGTGCTACAGACGAGACCTGCGGAGCCGCAGCGATCGGCGCAGCCAGGGCGACCGATGCACCCACGGTACCTGTCAAAACAGGGCTGGAGGCTGTCGTTTCAGCCCGCTTCAGAGTTTTTTTTTCAGCCAATCCGCCAGCGCCACCTGCACTGCCGACGGGCTTGAAGGCCAGCAGGCGCAGCAGCACCATGGTGAGCGCCGCGTACTCGTCGGGCGCGAGGCCCAGCTCGCCGCGCCCGTGCAGGCACAGGCTGTAGAGCAATTGCGTTTCGTCGGCGGGCATCAGCGTTGACAGGCGGGCGGTTTCGGCGGCTTCTGGATCGTCGGCATCCACAGCACCAGCCATTTGCGGCACGGCCTGGAACACAGCCATGCGCTGCAGCACGGCACTCATTTCTTCCAGCGTGGAGGCGGCCGACAGGCCGTTCATGCGCAGCGCGTCCGAGGTTTCGACCACGGTCTTGCCATCCCCCTGGGCCAGCGCATCAATCAAGCGAAACACGTAGGATCGGTCCACCGCGCCCAGCATCTGGCGCACACCCGCTTCTTGCAGCTGGCCGCTGCCGAACGCGATGGCCTGGTCGGTCAGCGACAGCGCATCGCGCATGGAGCCCCGCGCGGCACGCGACAGCAGCCGAAGCGCCTGCGGTTCGGCGGGCACGTTCTCGTTGGCCAGCACGCGGGTCAGGTGCTCCAGCACCGTCTCGGGCGCCATGGGGCGCAGGTTGAACTGCAGACAACGACTCAGCACCGTGACCGGCACTTTCTGCGGATCGGTCGTGGCGAGAACGAACTTGAGGTATTCGGGCGGCTCTTCCAGCGTCTTGAGCATGGCATTGAACGCCGTGTTGGTGAGCATGTGCACTTCGTCGATCATGAAGACCTTGAAGCGCCCCTGCACCGGCTTGTAAACCGCCTGCTCCAACAGGCTCTGCACCTCGTCCACGCCCCGGTTGGAGGCCGCGTCCAGCTCGGTGTAGTCCACAAAACGGCCACTGTCGATATCGGTGCAGGCCTGGCACACGCCACAGGGCGTAGCGGTGATGCCGCCGTTGCCATCCGGCCCCTGGCAGTTGAGCGACTTGGCCAAAATGCGCGACACCGTGGTCTTGCCCACACCGCGCGTCCCGGTAAACAGGTAGGCGTGGTGCAGGCGCTGCTGGGTCAGCGCATTCGACAGGGCCTGGACCACATGCTCCTGCCCCACCATCTCGGTGAAATTGCGAGGGCGGTACTTGCGGGCGAGCACGAGGTAGGGCATGCGGGCGATTCTACGGGCTGGGCCCGGCGCCCCTGGCACCGCCAGGGCAAACAAAACAGCCACTGAAAAATCAGGGCCTTCATCCGACGTACAATCAGCGGTGACGGGCCTCCTCGCATGGTGAAGCGGCCAACCGGGTCAGGTGGGGAACCAAGCAGCCCTAACCGTGGAGTCAGTGCCGGGGGTAAGGCTCGTCAACTTCTTCTTTCTTTTTGCGCGGTCGCGCAAAAATCCCCTCTCTTCAGTATTTCCGCCGCACGCAGTGACAGGCCGTATTGGCTTGCGCAAGGCCCTGCTTGCCACAGCGGATATGGCGTCAAGCCGACAAGCCACGCAGCCAGCGCAACGCGCCATCACCCGCCACCCGGCCGCTGGCCATGCTGGCCGTGAGCAGATAGCCGCCAGTAGGCGCCTCCCAGTCCAGCATTTCCCCTGCGCAGAACACGCCCGGCAAGGCCGTGGCCATCAGGCGCGCGTCCAGCGCCTCAAACGCCACACCACCCGCCGTGCTGATGGCCTCGTCCATCGGGCGTGCAGCCACCACGGTGATGGGCAGGGCCTTGATCGCATGGGCCAGGGCCACGGGGTCGTTCATTCCGTCCTTGCCCAGGTGCTCGTACAGGATGCCCGCCTTGATTCCGTCCAGGCCCAAACGGCTCTTGAGGTGGCTGGACAGCGAGCGCGAGCCGCGCGGGTGGCGCACTTCCACCAGCACGCGCTCGGGGCTGTGGTCGGGCAACAGGTCGAGGTGGAAGGTGGCGTGGCCGTGGGCTTGCACCTCGTCGCGCAACAGGTGCGATGCGGCATAGACCAGGCTGCCTTCCACCCCCGTGGCCGTGACCACAAACTCGCCCCGACGGCTGAAGCTACGGCCCTGGCTGTCGGTGAAGCTGAGCACCACGGTCTTGAAGGGCTGGCCCACGAACCTCTCGGAAAAATGCGGCGTCCAGCCCACCGTGGGGGCGGGCGTGCGGCCCAGCAGCTCTTGCAGAAAGGCGCGGCGCGTTTCGCCCAACGGGGCATCAGCGCGCAGCACGTCAAAACCGCAGTTGGACGGGCGCAGCGGCGCCACCGCCACCCCGCGCTGGGCCAGCAGCGGCACCCAGGCGCCATCCGACCCTAGGCGCGCCCAGCTGCCGCCGCCCAGCGCCAGCACCACGGCCTTGGCAGCCACACGCACCTCGCCGGCCGGAGCAGCAAAACGCAGCGCGCCCTCGTCGGCCCAACCCAGCCAGCGGTGGCGCATGTGGAACAGCACCCTCTGCCCGCGCAGGCGCTGCAGCCAGGCGCGCAGCAGCGGCGCGGCCTTCATGTCGGCGGGGAACACGCGGCCCGATGTGCCCACGAAGGTTTCAACCCCCAGCCCCTGTGCCCAGGCGCGCAGCTCGGGGCCGCCAAAGGCGCGGACCAGCGGCTCGATCTGCTGCTCGCGCTCCGCATAACGTCCCACAAAGGGCTCGTGCGGTTCGGAGTGTGTGAGGTTGAGCCCGCCCTTGCCGGCCAGCAAAAACTTGCGGCCCACCGACGGCATGGCGTCGAACACATGCACGGCCACACCCGCCTGGGCCAGCACCTCAGCGGCCATCAGGCCCGCCGGGCCACCGCCGATGACGGCCACATCGCACTGCAAGGTCTCCGCAGGCAGCGCAGATGTATCGGAAGGAGAAGATGTGTGGGACACGGAAGGGCCTTGCTAAAAGATGGGGGCGTCACGCTGCGTTGGGGCCGGAAGGACCGGTCAGAACAAAGAGCCTTGTGGTGAATCCGCAGGCCCCGGCGCGGCGCGTCCGGGCTTTGCCGGGGCGACCGGCGCAGCGGGGGCAAGAGTATGCCCGACCCAGAGCGGCTTGGCGGCAAACGCCCCTGCTCCGTCCGGCGCATCGCCCACCATCACCATGCGCCCATCGCCCGTGAGGAATGCAGCATGCACTAACTCGCCGGGCATCAATACGGACACGGCCTCGCGGTAGCGCTGCAACTGCGCCACCAGGGCCTGCTGGCGCTGGGGCTGTGTGGCGCTCTTATAGTCCAGAACCCACCAGCCTGCCATGGCGTCATCGGCCTGCAGGGTGCGGCGCTGCACCAGCCGGTCGATGCGCAGGCTCTGGCCCTGGTAGTGCAGCGGGGCTTCGTTGATGGCGGTCTGGATCAGTGCCGCATCCCACGCCCAGGCACCCTCACCCGCCAGAATGGCCTGCGCCATTCGGGCGGCCTGCTCGGCGGCGGTGGGGGTGATGTCGTGGTCAATCGCCAAGCGGGCCAGGCGTGCTGCGGGCCAGCCATGGGCACGCAACTCGGCCAGCGGTGCACCGGCCACACCCGCCTGCTCCAGCAACTGATGCATGGCATCGCCCTGGCGCGACAGCGGGGTCGATTCCGCATCGCCCGGCATGGCCACGGGGGCCTCGCCCTCCAGCCCGGCGGCGGTGTGCACGCGGGCGGTTTGCAGCGCCTCGGGCAGCGCGGGCAGGCTGGGGATGGTGAAGGTTTCCGCTACATCAGCAGGGGCAGAGACTTCTGCGCCATGCGCCGCCGGGGCCTGGGCTTGCGGATCAACCTCGGTGACCAGCGGAGCGAGCCGGTTCCACCAGCTGCCGGGGGCCGAGTTGCCGGGCTGCACCGAAGACAGCGCCAGGCAGTGCTTGGCGCGCGTCATGGCCACGTAGAGCATGTTCAGCTCTTCGCGGCTGCGGGCCTGCTGCTCGGTGGCCAGCGTGGCCTCCGCGCTGGGGGGCGGGTTGGATTCGCTGGCCAAAAAGATGAACGCGGAGGGCGCGGGCTGCTCGCCGGGCCAGTCCACCAGCACACCCATGGTTTCAGCCTTCTGCGGGCGGGTGTCGGTGTCCAGCAGCAGCACGCAGTCGGCCTCCAGCCCCTTGGCACCGTGCACCGTCAGCAGGCGAATGGCCTGCGCATCGGCCCGGCCGGGGGCGCGCACGCCGCCCTTCTTCATGGCGCGCACAAACGCATAGGGCGTGAGGTAGCGGCCCCCGTCGTGCTGCAGCGCAGCGGCCAGCAACGCACGCAGGTTGGCCTGCACGGCCTGGCGCTGGGTGACGGGCGCGGCGGCGGCAAAGCGGGCCAGCACGTCGCCATGCTCGTAGATGGCGTGCAGCGCATCGTGCGGTGGCAGGCGCTGCACCCAGCCCTGGTATTGAACCAAAACAGGCCCTAGCGCTTGCATATCAAGCGGTAGCAGCTCACTTTTCAATAGCAAATCAAACCAGCTGCAGCCCGCATGCTCGGGCTGGCGGCGCAGCACGGCCAGGGCCACCAGGGCATCGTCACCCAAACCAAACAGGGGCGACTTGAGCGCGCGGGCCAGCGACAGGTCGTGCGTGGGCGAGACCAGCGTATCGAGCAGCGCCACCATGTCCTGCACCTCGGGTGCGTCGAACAGGTCGGACTTTTCAGGCTGCACGCAGGGTAGGTGCAGAGCGCGCAGGGCCTCTTGCATGCTGGCCAGGCGGTCGCGCTTGCGGGCCATCACCAGCACCTCTTTGGGCGGGGTGCCGCTGGCAATCTGTGCGGCTACCCAGGCTGCGGCCTGTGCACATTCGCGCATGCGCTGGGTTTCTTCGGCCTCGTGGCGGGGTTCGGTGAGGCTGTCGCGCCAGGCCAGCGGGTCGCGCGCTGCACCTTGGCCATCGTCGTCCGCGTCGGTGATGGCGGGCAGGCGCAGCAGCTGGCCTGTATGTTTCGATTCAGTGGTGTGGTCGCGGAAGCCGCTGGTCTCTTGCTGCGCCTGGGCCTGGCCCATGACGGCATTGACGGCGCCGATCACGCCCTGTGCGTTGCGGCGCGTGTGGTCGCAGCTCAGAAGGTCGCCGCCCAGCCCGTCACGCACAAAGGCCTGCGCAGCGATGAACACCTGCGGCTCGGCGCGGCGAAAGCGGTAGATGCTCTGCTTGGGGTCGCCCACGATGAACACGCTGGGCGCGCTTGATCCGCCGCCCGAGCCTGCATAGCCCGCCAGCCAGGCATGCAGCGCCTGCCACTGCAGCGGGTTGGTGTCCTGAAACTCATCGACCAGCAGGTGGCGGATGCGGGCGTCCAGCCGCTCTTGCACCCAGCCCGAGAGCACCGGGTCGGCCAGCATGACCAGGGCCGTGCGCTCCACATCGTTCATGTCCACCCAGCCGTGCTGCTGTTTGACGGCGGCAAACTGAGCAATCAGGCAACGCGCCAGCCGGGCCATGCGCTGCTGGTGCTGCCAGGCCTCGTGCTGGCGGCGTGCGGTGAGCAGGCGCTGCAGCTCGGGCTCGGCTTCTTGCGCGGCGGGGAACTTCTCCAGGTTCTTCGACAGGCGGTCTTCCTTGGCCACAAACATGGCTTTGCGCAGCATGTCCAGGCGCTGGTTCAGGTCGGTGCAGGCCAGCGCGTCGATGATGGCGTCCGCCGCCTTTTGCGGGGTCTTGTTGGACTCGGCGCCCAAGGCGCTGGCACGGCTGCGCCAGCGCTGCAGGGCGGCCTCGGTCTGCAGGGCCTCGGCAGGCTCAGTAAAACCAGCCAGGTCGGGGTAGGCCTGCTGGAACGGTGACACCGAGGCATCCACCACGCCTGCTGCGTCGGCCAGGTCAAACTCCACGCGCTTGGCCAGCGCCGCTGCCAGCGCCTTGTGCGTTTGCGAGCGGCCGTGTCGGGCCACCACGGCTTCGTAGTCGGCACGCAGGCTGGCGCTCTCGGCCACGGTCTGCAGGAACGGCGGCCAGACTTCGCGCACGGCCTCGGCATCGTCTTCCAGCAACTCAAAGTGCGCGGGCAGGCCTTGCTGCTGCAACAGCGCCAGCGGGGCCGTGCCCAGCAGCGCGGCAAACCAGCTGTGAAAGGTGCGGATCTGCACCGGGCGGCCTGCCTCCAGCAGCTGTCGGTATAAATTTTGTAGCGCCTCGCGCTTGTCCAGTGCGCCCTGGGGGCTGATTCCGCGTGCAATCAGCTCTGCCGTCAGCTCCTCCAGCGGCTTGTGGCTGAACTGCTCCAGCCACTCCTGCAGGCGCTGGCGCATTTCGCCCGCAGCCTTTTTGGTGAAGGTGATGGCCAGAATTTCGTGCGGCGCGCAGCCATCGAGCAACGCGCGCAGCATTCGCGAAACCAGCATCCAGGTCTTGCCCGCGCCTGCGCAGGCCTCCACCGCCACGCTGCGGGCGGGGTCGCAGGCGATGGCGTAAAAGGCCTCTCGCGAGACGGGGCGGCCGTTGTGTTCGTAGGCGGCCTGGGTGGGCGATGGATTGCTCTCGGTCATGGCGTCTCTGGCGCGGGCAGTGCCTGTTCGGCATCTGCCCAATAGTCTTTGCGGCACAGGCCGCGCACGGCGCAGAACTCGCACACCGAGCCCTCGCCCAGCGCGGGCAGCGGCGCACCGGCGGCGATGCGGGCCATGTCGTGCTGGATGCCTTCAATCAGCACGTCGCGCAGGTGCACCACTTCGTCCTGTTCGTGCAGTTGCGTCTCGCCACGCTCGCCCACATTGACGTAGGCGGCACGCAGCGTGTCGTGGTGCAGCAGGGCGGCGTAGAAGGGCAACTGGGTGTCTTCCGCACCGCTCTTGATGCGCTGGCGGGTGACGCTGTCGCTTTCGGTTTTGTAGTCAATCACCAGCACCGCGGGCTCGCCGGTGCTGGAGACGCCGTCGATGCGGTCGATGGTGCCGATCAGCTCCAGGTCGCCCAGGGGCTGGCGGGCCTTGACCTCGGCCTGGCGGAACATCGCGCCCTGCTGCTCGTGCCCGGCCAGCCAGTGCAGGTAGCCGTCGCGCAGCTGCGCCCAGCCTGCGGCAAAGGGCAGAAAGTCACCGTCTTGCAGGCGCTGCTCGCGGGTGACGGCCTCTGCGGCGGCGTCCATGCGGGCGCTGCGCTCGTCCGCGTCGTCGGTGGGCTGATCGCGCAGGTCTTCATGAAAGCGCTGCAGCACCGCGTGCAACCAGTTGCCAAAGTCGCGCTTATCTACTTCGGCGTCCAGCTCATCGGCCTCACGCAGACCGAGGTGGCGCTGGGCAAAGAAGCGGTAGGGGCAGTGGCGCAGGTCCGAATACGCGGTGGACGAGAGCTTGGCCACGGGCAGTGCCTGGCCCACGGGCTGGGGATGCAGTGTGGGCGTTGCCACCACATCACGTGCAGTGCGGTGATCGGTGCCGGGGGAGGCTGCACCATCCAATTGCAGGGCCAACACCAAGGCACTGGCCAGCAGGGGCTCACCGCCTTCGTCACCCGTGCGCCACAGCACATCCACCACCGGTACGCGCAGGGCATAGGCCCAGGCGGCCCGCTGCGCAGCCTCCAACGACGGGCGCGTGGGCAAACCCCAGGCCTCGCGTTGGGCCTGGGACCAGTCTCCGGTGGGCTCCGGAGCGGCCTGCAGTCGTTTTTCATCACAGCCGGGGAGCACAGCGGCCGCGAAGGGACGGCCCAGCAGCTGAGGCAGCGGCAACACCACCACGGGCGCATCAGCGGCCTGCGAGGCCACGTAGCGCCCAGCCTCCAACACGTCCTTCACCCACCGGGTGAACTCCGCCAGCGTCATGCGGCGGCCCGCACTGTCACCCCAGCTTTGCAGCTCCGTTTGCTGGCCGTCTTGCAGGCGCAGCGCCGCCAGCACGCGCATGCCTGCTGGGTCGGCCTGCAGGCCCTGCCATTGCCCCGCTTGCTCCAGCACGGCGCGCAGAGCGGGCAGCCACTGCGCCAGAGGGCGCGCAGCGCGCAAGGTGTCACGCCATGTCTCCACCGTGGCCACGGTGCGGGCCAGGTGGGGCTGGGTGCTCATGTCCTGGGCGGAGGCTGCGCTCCAGTGCTGCAGCACGCCTTTGCGCAGCCACTGCTCCAGCCGGTTGATCTCGCCTGGCGTCAGCGCGGGGGTGTGCTTGAGCCAGTCCAGCACGTCGTTGGAGGAGGCATTCCACGCGGCAGCCTGCAGCGCGGCCATGACGAGAGACGCCGCACGGGTGGTGGACAGAATCCATCCGCTTTCATCACGCACCAGCACACCGCTGCTGTCCAGATGGGCCAGCACACGGCGAATGAGCGCGCGGTCGGTGGCCGCCAGCGCAACAGGCACCCGGCCATGGCGGATGTGGCTGAGTACGCACGCGGCTGCGCGGTGGGCTTCGTCTTCGGCGTCGGTGGCAGCATGCAGGGCTCGTTGGGGTGGCGCCGAGGCGTCTTCCAGCAGCGGTGGCAGCACGATGCAAGCGCCCCGTTCGCTCCACTGGGCCAGAAGGGCCTGGGGCAAAGCGTCGGACTGAAAGCCCTCCAGCACCACCAGCGCATCCACAGCCTCCCGCACACCGGGCTCAAACAACACATCGGTGGCATGCCGTGAGGCCAGCACCCATTCCAGCGCCAGGCGCGCTACCAGGGCTTCGTAGTGCAGGCTGCTGCCTTCATCCGCAGTGGCCAGGAGTTTGCGGGCCTCATCCCCCCAGGCCGCCCGTTGCGCGGGGGGCACGGCTGCCACGGCGGGTGCCAGCTGGGCGGCGGCTTCTTGCAGTGGCGTGGCCAGCATTTCACGCAGGGCGCCCTGCCCAACCCGGTCAAGCAGGGCGCGGGCCGTGAGGGTATCGCGCGCAGCGTCGCCCGCAAAATCATCGGCCGACGGCTCAAAACCCTGCAGCTGGCGCGCCCAGTTGCGGGTCGTCTCGAAACGCGGAGCAAAGCCCTGCGGGAACTGCTGCCCCCACAGGCGCTGCCCCCAGGGCATGAGCTGGGCATAGGGCACCAGCACCACGGTGCGGGCCAGATGAGCGCCCCGGGCGCTGGCATGAGCCGCCACTTGGGCCAGAGCGCGTTGCCACAGGTGCAGGCTCCAGCCTGCGCCATCATCGCTTTTCGCTATGACAGTCATAGCGTCGCAGGCCTCGGCCATACCGGTGAATGGGGGATTGGTTTCTGTCACAATGCCCAGACTTTATACGTACACCGGTCCCAACCTGATCAAAAACAAGGAATCCGCCATGGCCAGCGAACTCATCAAACATGTCTCTGACGCCAGCTTCGAAGCCGACGTGCTGAAAACAGGCACCCCCGTGCTGGTGGACTACTGGGCCGAGTGGTGCGGCCCCTGTAAGATGATTGCCCCCATCCTCGACGATGTCGCAGGCACCTACCAAGGCAAACTGCAGATCGCGAAGATGAATGTGGACGAGAACCGCGAGATCCCCGCCAAGTTCGGCATTCGCGGCATTCCCACCCTGATGCTGTTCAAGGACGGCCAGCTGGCCGCCACCAAGGTCGGCGCGATGAGCAAGGCCCAGTTGACGGCCTTCATCGACCAGCAACTGGCCTGACCTCCTCTCCAAAGCCCCTCGGCAACACCGCCGCTGGGGCTTTTTTCGTTGAGCGATAGACCTGCGGGTAAACAACCAGCGGACAGCCGTGCAAGGCAAGGCATTGCGCCTCTGAAGCCCCCGCATTTTTTCCTGTCATAATTCCCACAGATCACCGGGCTGCATGCATTGGCAGCCGGACCGAGATCCCTGGCGAGCCGGACCTGCAAACAGCAGCCCATTCGGCATCAGCCCACCTCCCCCAAGATTCATACCAGCTCCGCCAAGGAGTCAATCCATGCACTTAAACGAACTCAAGGCACTGCACGTGTCTGAAGTCCTGAAGCAGGCCGAAGAACTCGAAATCGAAAACACGGGCCGCATGCGCAAGCAGGAGTTGATGTTTGCGATCATCAAGAAGCGCGCCAAGGCGGGTGAGCAGGTGTTTGCGGATGGTGTGCTGGAAATCCTGCCCGACGGTTT
>JADHED010000592.1_pt1 | contig 40687 bp, 28 predicted proteins | sample 8952041 | NCBI WGS metagenome assembly JADHED01 (sample SAMN16124423, study PRJNA663239) | bioreactor sludge metagenome | isolation source: sludge (control) | place: India:Bengaluru | collected 2018-09-08 | reverse complement strand
AAAAACACTTTCGTTGGTAGCAATATCGTTGATGAAGCCGTAGCCCTTTGCAGTATCAAAAAACTTAACCACACCTTTTCTTACGGCACTTACCACTTCTCTGTCTTCCAGTTTAGGAATACCTATTTGAATAGATGATGCGTCTATTTCTCTTTTTTTCTTAGGGTCGGGTGGTGTATCGGTAAAATTGCCGTTTTCATCTATATACACCATCATGGCGTCAAGGCTTTTGCCCTTGTCGTTATTATTCTTCCTTTCGGTTTTTTTCTCTTCTTTGTCTTGTTTCTTTTTTTGTTTTTTCTTTTCTCTTTCTTTTTTACCGAAGGTTTCCTGACCCATGAATTAATATTTGATTTACTGCAAAGGTCGGTATTTATTATGAATATGTTGAAAAATAAAAATATTTAACCTGCAGAGCATAAAATGTCCACTAATCTCTTATAATAAAAGATTTAACACCCCGGCTTTGGTATTGGCTATGTATCGCTATACAGCCTTGAACAACAATATCAACAATTAAACAACTATGAGATTTATTAATATCAATTTTAAGCAATTGGAAAGCAGTTGCTTTTAGATAATAAATAATTTTTATCCGTTTAATAGTTCTACCTTACATGTACCGTCGGTTATGCTATCGGCGGATAAATAAAATACCATGTCAAATATTGTAGATGTTGTGGTGGCTGACAAAAATTTAGCCACTATGTCGAAGAGTGTAAAAGCTGCGGGATTGGATACGGTGCTTTCTCAAAGAGGCCCGTTTACCATATTTGCACCCACAGATATTGCATTTGGTAAATTGGCAGGCGGCACGCTGGATAGCTTGCTGAAAACAGAAAATAAAGAAAAGCTGATAACACTGTTGAACCATCATGTGGTAGAAGGCATTACCAACTTTAAAGATTTTAAGGACAATCAAAAACTGGTGACGGTGAATGGCAGAGAACTGACCGTAAAATTGGCGGATGGTAAAGTTACCATCAACGGTGCCACGTTGCAAGGGCGCGACAGTGCAGGCTCAAATGGTGTTGTCCATTCGCTGGATGCAGTTATTGAAATGAAATAACCGCACAGCTAAGACACTAAAAGAAAGCCACCATTACTACAGGTGGCTTTTTTAATTCCTACTCCCGAATAAAATGTAAGGACCCCACTTGTGCTGAATACCGATATAGCTAAGAACCCGCAGGTAGTTGACGCACCTACTAAACAGCATACTTTCAAATAATAAACAGCAGGAACAAATGATAACAAGTATCGAAGTATTTGGAAAGATAAAAGAGTTGAATACGCGCACCTTTGGCTCGCTGAACCGTATTTTACTGAGCGACATTGCGTTGGATTTATCCATACCGTCAGACCTGTTGCTGGTATTTCTTACAGAGTTGCAGGACAAAGGATTTATCCTCATTCACAGAATACCGATAGTATCTGTTAGCCTTACCAATTTTGGTGCTAAACAGGACAGCCTGGATGATATTGATGGTGAATAACAATGTTGGAACAATAGTGGTTCCTGCATCGATATTGCCAAGCAACTATAAACAGAAAAGATAATGAAGTAATTATTATTGCCCCTGTAGAAGCGGATGCCCGCCCCGAGTTGGTGTACATCACCAACATGTTAGCATGAAAAGCGCCCCGCAAGTTGTGGGGCGCTTTTATTATTGAAAGTAATTATTCTTAACTCAATCCATCAATCTCACCATTCACCAGTTTGATGCGGAATGCTTGCGGGTCTTCAGGGAGCCCCGGCATACGCATGATGTCGCCCGCAACTGCTACGATGAAGCCTGCGCCTGCATTGATAACAAGGTCGCGGATGTTGATGGTAAAACCTTCAGGCGCGTTGATGCGTGTTTGGTCGTCTGTAAATGAATATTGTGTTTTTGCTATGCAGATAGGCAGCTTGTCCCACCCGCGTTTAGCAAAGGATTTCATTTTTGTTTCGGCGGCAGAACCAAATGTTACTTTAGCTGCACGGTATATCTTCGTTGCTATCTTTTCTATTTTGGTTTGTATGCTGTCTTCGAGGTCGTATGTAAAATTAATGTCTTTAGACGGATTGTTCTCAATGATATCAACCAGCTTTTCTGCCAGTTCTGCAGCACCCTCGCCACCTTTTGTAAAGGCATTGTTGATGGCAAATGCCACACCCTGTTCGTTGCACCAATTGCGCAGGTAGCTTATTTCTTCTTCGGTATCGAAGTGGAATTTGTTGAAAGACACCACCACACTCTGCCCGAAGTTTTTCATATTCTCTATGTGGCGTTGCAGGTTTGGCAAGCCTGCAATCATTGCCTCCAGATTTGGTTTCGATATTTCTGCTGCAGGTACACCGCCATGCAGTTTTAACGCTTGTGTGGTGACAACTATGATTGTTGCTTTCGGACGCAGCCCGCTGATGCGGCATTTGATATCAAGGAATTTCTCTGCACCCAAATCACTACCAAAGCCCGATTCTGTAACCACATAATCATTACAACTCATCGCCATTTTGGTAGCCAGTATAGAGTTGCAACCGTGTGCTATGTTGGCAAACGGGCCGCCATGTATAAAGGCAGGCGTGTTTTCTGTAGTCTGCACCAGATTGGGCAGTATCGCATCTTTCAGCAATACGGTAATGGCTTCTGCCACGCCGAGGTCTTTTACAGTGAAAGGTGTTTTATCGTAACGGAAGCCGAGTACGATGCGCTCTATACGTGCCTGCAAATCATCGAGGCTGGTAGCAAGGCACAGCAGCGCCATGATTTCTGATGCGGGTGTAATGTCAAACCCTGCTTCTTGAGGAATGCCATTTGCATTGCCACCGAGGCCTGTTACGATATTGCGTAGCGAACGGTCGTTTACATCCAGCACGCGACGCCATACCAGACGATCAAGCACTTTGTCTGTACCACTGTTCTGAAATTGATAATTATCTAAGAGTGCGCTTATCATATTGTTGGCGCAAGTGATAGCGTGGAAATCGCCTGTGAAGTGCAGGTTGATATCTTCCATCGGCAATACCTGTGCATAGCCACCACCCGCAGCACCGCCCTTCATGCCGAAGCATGGGCCGAGGCTGGGTTCGCGCAGGGCAACAGCAGCTTTTTTGCCTATATAGTTAAGACCAAGCGACGCAGATACACTGGTTACTGTTTTGCCCACACCTGCTTTGTTGGGGGTGATGGCTGTAACAAGAATCAGGTTGCAGTTTTTGATTTTGTCTTCGTTCAGGTAGCTGAGCGGAATTTTTGCTTTTGTGCGACCGTAAGGGATGATGTCGTCGGGGTTGATGCCTACATTGGTAGCTATTTCGCTGATAGGCTTCAGCTTGGCAGCTCTCGAAATTTCGATGTCGGAAAGCATAAACTATTTATGTTTAGTTAGTTGAAGATAACTATTTATTATAGCTTGTTTGCTTGCATGCCATAAAAAAAGCCACCCATCAGGGTGGCTTTTTGCGGTTTTACTATTTAAAATTACAATTGCACTGTTAGCGAGATGGTTTCTATTTTACCATCTATCAGAACATTTACTCTGTATACGCCGCTTGCCAGTTTGCCGTAGGTGTACACCGTGTGTTCCAGTTTCTTATTCTTAGGTGTAGCTATTTCTGTGTGTACCAATTTGCCGCCGGTATCAAAAATGCCGATTTCTACATCTTTATCGCTGGATACTGATGCAACAATTGTGAATATGCCTTTGTTCGGGTTGGGGTATGCAAATAGTATCTTGCCTACCTGCTCAGGTTTTTCCAGTATTTCTACAAGTATGCTGTCGCTGCTGGTACAGTTGCCTATGCTGGCAGTTACTACATATATACCGCCCATAGCCTTCAGTACACTGTTTACAGATGGGGTAAGATTTGGAGAGCTGAAATTGTTGGGGCCCAACCAGAAATAGCTTACTCCGCTTTGCGGGTTGTCTATTTTCAGGTTCAGAATTTCGCCAATATACAATGGTGTATTACCGCTGATGATTGGTTTGTCGGGGTTTTCATTTACCACCACCAATGTAGTGTCTTCTTTTGTACAGCCATTCAGGTCTACCACAATTTTGTATATACCGGATGCATTTGTGGATGCGCCACTGATAGTTGGGTTTTGTGAGTTATTACTGTATCCCGCAGGCCCGGTCCATTTATATGTAGCACCAGTAGTGGGATTACCTGCTGTAAGCATTAAATCGCTATTGCTGCATATAGGGCTATTGCTGGAGCCGTCTACCTGATTGGGCAATGGTTTAACCAGTGCATCTACGGTATCGCTTGCTACACAACCATACTTGTTGGTGTTCACAACTGTATATTGGCCACTGTTAGCAGTAGTACTGTTGTTGATGTACGGAGACTTGGCATTGCTGCTGAAGCCTCCCGGCCCGTTCCAGCTGTACGTTGTAAGTGCAGCAGTATCATCAACATTCAGTTTGAGTGTATCTCCAGAGCATATTGGTGGAAGATTACTAATAACAGGATTTGGCAACGGTCGAATATTTATCACACGTTTTACTGTAGGGCTTGGGCAACCAAGTGCAGAAATAGCCGTCAGGCGATATTCACCTGCATTGGTAAATGTAACATCAGGAATTGTTAGTTGCGATGTAAGGCCCACACCCATTAGCGTAGGGTCTTGCCACACGTAGGAAACGTTTGGAGTGTCGCAAACACCTGTCAGGTTGATGGTATCTCCGAGGCATATACTTGTGTCGCCTGTTATTCTTGGAGCAGAAGGGCTCATACCTACGGTTACAAATATTGTATCGCTTGCTCTACAACCATTATTATCTGCGGTAACGATATAGTTGCCCATGTAAGATATGTTAACCGAAGCAGCCGGTACGGTAGCATTGTGGAATAAGCCTGTGAAGCCATTGGGTCCTGTCCATGTATAGTTGTATGGCCATGTAGACGAGTTGAAATCGTCAAGAATAATGGCTGTGTTTTCGCAAACGGTATCCCTTGTGCCGAATATGCCTGCCATTGGCTTGTGATAGCGCCATATGCGTATATTAGGCCCTTCGTGATAGAAGGTGTCTTTAGGGTTTGATGCAATAATGCGGATGCGGTATTTACGAGCCTCGTATGTAGTAAGTGGTATTTTGCAAGGTACTATGCCCGAATAAAACATATTGTTTGAGCCTATCGTAACCGGTGATGCAAAACTGCCTGCACTATCTGATAGCTGCACAATAAATGTATTAAGGCTAACACCTGTTATGGTTGCTTTGAAGTCTTGAGTTGTGATGTAGCGCAGGTACAGGCTGTCTCCTGCACATAAGTTTGTATCTACAAAAGGAGATGGTATTATAACATTTGTGTCTGCTTCAAACTGTGCCAGATAAGCCCTTGGGTCAGACGTGCCTGTAATAGTAGTCTGGTGAGCAGGTGCTAATGCAATGCCGGTTGTGCTGAGAGTAGAGCCTGATATGTAAATCTTGTTTCTTGAAACGATACCTCTGGTATGGTATTCCCAACCGCTGCCACCATAGTATGTACCCCAGCGTTTAGTACCGCCTGCAGTATATCTGAGTATGAACCCGTCGCTCTCTGTATATTGCATAGGTACAGGCATAGGGCTGGGTGGTGGCCCAGCATTAGTGGTTTGGTGCGCACCTGGTGTAGCTATATTGGTGCGGCTACCTGCCCCGCCAAATACATATACAGAACCTTCGGGGCCCATGCTTAGTGCATAAATATTGTCTGCACCTATAGAGTCGCCAATATATGTGCCCCATTGGCGTATTCCCTGATGATTGAACTTAACAATAAATGCATCCGGTATTACCTGCGGTGCAGCACCTGTAAACGTAGGTTGATTTCCGTTTGATGTTCCTATATTATTGGGACTTAATGTCTTCCCGCCCAGATAGATGTTTTTGTTGGAATCGACAGCAATAGAATGAGCTTCATCGCCATTGTAACCACCATAAAATGTGCCATACAGCTTTACACCACTTGTATTGAATTTGGTAAAGTAGGCATCTCCATCGCCGCCATATACAGATTGATGTGCGCCACTAGTAGCAATACCACCGCTGGTGGTAACGGTATCGAATGTTGTGCCGGCAATGTAAACATCACCGTCTGCATCTGTTGTAACACCATTTACAAGGCCGCGTATGTAGGTACCCCACTGGCGTACACCTGCCGAATTGAATTTTGTAAGAAAGCCCGATTTTGGAGTAGTAAGAAACGCGCCAATTGTAGCCAGCCCGTTTGTGCTGGTAGTATAACCACCAACAAAAATGTTATCAAATTTATCTGTTGCTATACTCAGCCCTTCGTCGTAGTACAAGCCACCAAGGTATGTGCCCCATACTATTTGTGCATTGCTGGCAAATTTTGCAACAAACGCATCGTAGTCGTAGCCTGAGCCTACTACCTGGCTACCATTGAGTGGCTGATGTGAACCTGAAGTGCCTAAATTGCCACCGCTACTGGTAGTACCTGTTATGATGATATTACCAAATCTATCGCAGGCGGCAGCATTTACATGTTCTGCACCTGCATCGCCAAAGTACGTAGCCCATGCACGTGTACCATCGGGGTTGAACTTAACAAAATAGCCATCATACAATCCGCCGGCATATGTTGTTTGAAAAACACCTACGGTTGATGCAATTGCAGTAATGCTTTTTGTAGTGCCGCAAAGAAATACATTGCCAAATGTATCAGCAGTTACGTTTAGCCCGAATGTAAAGTCGGGGCTGCCGTAGTATGTACCCCATTGCAGTTTGGGGTCTATCGTCAGCTTACCATTATATGCTTCTGTTTCGAAGGATAATGTATTGTTATTGAGTTTGTATTTTGTCGGGATATTTTTCTTGTCTTCTCCGCAAAAACTAACGGGTGCCTCTTCTGTAATAGTACCCATAGGGGTAGTTGCAATCACTGCACCATTTTCAATTTTTAAAGAAGTGGCGCCTTCGTAATTTATCCTGATATCATTGGGGTTGCCGCCGGGGTGTACTACGAAGTCGTATTTAATACTGTTATTAGCATTGGTAGTATATAATACCCAATCTATATTCTTGTAAATATTTTTGTAGGTGATTTTTTTATAGCTGTTTGCCCTTTGTCCTGTTTTGCCGGATGTGTAGTATTGCTCAAAATATTCCTGCTGATATTCTGTATGTACTTTTGCAGATGTATTTGCACCGGTTAAGCGCACATTCATAACATAGTAGGTGGCGAATATGTTTTTATTGAACTTTTCTCCGGGTTTTGGTTCGTTTTCAAATTTTTCCCATTGATACTGAATCTTACCACTGCTAATAAACAGTTTAACACCATTGCCGGATATTGTGTAGTCTATATCTGTACGCTTGTTGCCATGCTGGTCTGCTATCTGCCCTTTGTTTTCTATAAAAAGGGGGGAGCTGTCACCAAACGCTTTAGGGGTGATATTTTCTTTTGCAAAGCCGTTGAAGGTAGCGGCGCAAAGTGCAGTAATTAATAAAAAGGTACGTTTAGGTAAATGTAAATATTTCAACGTCTATATTATTTTGTTAAGTAATATAAATATAGCAATATTTATGGTGTTTAGGACTGCTAAATTGCCTAAAAGCTGCATGGCATGAGGATTTTAATTGGTGTTTAATATTATGAAAGTTGCTATGCTTTTTCATGTTGTTTATAGTTGTTTGTTAATCAGCGGTTAACCAAATGCAAAACGGGGGTTAAGAAGGGCTGTAAATTTCAGTATATACCCTTTCTGATATGATATTTGAGGTATCAAACAAACAAGCAAACAAAACAAACGTATGAAAAAGGTAATACTGTTTACTATGATGCTGATAGGGGTAGCAGGTGTCAGTAAGGCACAAAACCCGGCAAGCACCGCCAGCCAAACAACAAATCTGAACCTTACAAATGCCATTGAACTATCGTTTACTGCCAATAATAGCGCAACAGGTGCAGCGTTAAACTTCAACTTTAATACTGTTAATGACTATGCCAACGGACTGGAAAGCGCACCAGTACAAATGAAGGTTCGCAGCAACAAGTCATTTAACTTGTCTGTAAAGTCGAGCGGTGCATATTTCAACTATTCAGGTTCTACCACTCCGGCACCACAAATGTATGTAGGTAGTGTATTGTACTTTAAAATGACACAAAACAATACCGGTGGCTGGAGCTATGTAAACAACAGGTATGATTATATAGACCACTACAACTGGACATTTTTGTATAACGGTACAAATGGCGGTAATCAAAACTTTACGCTTGTATATAAGGTGACACCAGGTTTTACCTTCCCTGCAGGTACCTATACTACAGATGTAATTTTTACAGCTACACAGCAATAGATTTTTCTATAATATTCTCTTTCAACGACGTAGCAAACACTGCTACGTCGTTTTTATATCCTGTTTCTTCAAATATTAAGATTTCCTGTTTGGGGGAATACGTATATTAGTAGCTTGAAAAAAATCAAAAAACAGATTATGTATAGATTGGTTTTTATAATGTCTATGTTGTTTTGTGCCGGCAATGTTGCTGCACAGCTTATACAAATAGACTCGGTTCAGGATAATAGTATAGGTGCGCTACAAAAATCTGCAAACGGAGACATCCTGATGACCTATTACGTAAACACAGTTGTGAATGGGAAAAAAGATAAAGCACAATTGGTAGTAAAAAGAGTGGGTTTCAAACAGACGGAGGCTACAACGGCCACGTTGGAAATTGAAAAGACAGCAGTAATACTAAAAGCTGCTGTAAGCCAGACAGGTTATTGTTTTTTGATAAATGACGCAGCAAGCAAGCGTGTCTATCTGATGAGTACAGATGTTTCGGGCGGGGTTGTTAAAAAAGCAGATATCAATGATATAGAGGCAGACCAACTGAGCTGGGATAATGATATAAAACTTATTGGCACATTTCCCGAAGGGTATGTTTTAGTAACGCCGGCACTAAAGAAAAAAGGATTTTGGCTAAGACTGTACAACAACGACCTGAACGAAACTTTCAGTAAAGAATACAGCACCAACGGCGAAGCCGAAATAGTTAATGTTATACAGAACATGGAGTCTGTAGTGATATTGATAAGAGAATTGACAGATGCGAAGCAGCAGCGTAATGTGTATACTATATACAGCCTTAATACTGTAGATGTGTCTCGCTCTCAGACAACAGTATTGAAAGATGATAATAATAATTATTGCTATGCTACTGTGCTCAAAAACATGGAAGGCTCTGTATGCATTGCCGGCTTGTGTTATAAAGAAGGTAAGTATACGGCAGGTGTGCCGTCAGGGATATCAATTTTCGAGATGATGCCGGATGGTGCTTTGGGTAGAAAGGTATATTTGGACGGTAGTGCATTGGTTAAATTTCTGCCGGATGCCACTATAAATACTATATCGGAAAACGGTATGCTTACAGTAGAAGATATTGCCTTCGATATGCCACAAAACAAATATTACCTGGTATGCGAATTGCTAAGTAAAAAACAACTGAATGCCAAGCTGCCTGATGCACAACTGAAGATGTCTGATATGATGACAATAACAGCAAATACAGAAGGTGAAATTGAAAAGCTATCGATTGTACAGAATCCCCCCAATCTGAACATCACCCTGAAAGGGCCTGCAACAAAACGTATGCTATACAGTACGGCACATTGGTTGCAAAAAAATGATTTGTATAATTTCAGGTTCACTGCAAAGTTGGGAGATGCTTATTACTTGTGCGTGAAATCTGCGGACTCTGCAAAACGCCAAGCCGATGCGGTACTAATGCGTGTTGATAATCCCGACGCAGATGGTTCATTTTCATTAACCTTGCAACGCCTGCCGACAAAATCGCCAATGCTGAAAGTATCTGACAGATATACTATCGTTTCCGGCATTATTGATAACAGGATAAAAGCTTGGCAGCATGCTGATATTGTATACCTGATGGGGGAAAATGTGGCTTTGTGGAATCAGGAAGAAGATAAAATGTCTATTCAGTTTGAAGTATTGGTACCTGCACAGGGTAGGTAGGGAACAATATATATACCCCTTAAAAAGCAAGAAGCCACCAGGAATGGTGGCATTCTTTTTATCAAACAAAACAAACAAAGTATGCAGTATATACTGCTAATATTATGCTACCTGTTGAAATAACAGGGGAATTTGTCTTATGCAAAGGTAGAATTCAATACAAAAAAAACGACTATTTGACAGATTATTTTTCATAAAATCTATTTTCGCTATTATAATTCTTAGATTATCAATCTGTTAGTATTTGTGTTGTATAGTTGATGTATATACAGGGATGTTATTTTCTGAACATCAGTACCCAGTATCCGGGGGCATAGTCGTCTGGCAGCAGGCTGTATTCAAATGTTTTTCCCATAAATTTTACAGGACTGCCTTGTGTGCTGATAGACATGATAGTCTCCGGTGTTACACTGGCGCTAAATAAGAAGTTGTAAATCTTAGTCATCACTAACAGATCGGCACTGATGCGTTGATAATCTACGATTCCTCTTTTGGGGCCTTTGCCTTCGTCATCGCTCACCATATCAAAACCATAGTCTATGCGCAGCGATTCATTTTTTTCGTTTTTGTAAACATAACGTACCAGATGCCTTTTTTCATTGTCGATAAAAGCAATATTATAGCCGGGTGCCAGTTCTGCAATTTTTTCACAAAACCTACGGGCAATATCTACACTGGTATCCATAGCCAATACCCTTACAGACAGTACATCATCATCTTCCTGCGCTGCAACGGGCACATATATGGCTAATAACAATAGGAAACTGAGTATAAACTTCACGAAAACGGATATTTGCTATTTAAAAATATAAAAACTGGCGTAAATGACATACCCGAAAACAAAAACTACTGCCCCGAGGCAGTAGTTTTAACATATTTTCAAAGATTTGCCCGCTTATCTGGCAACTGTAAACTTCCGTGTTCTTGTTTCTCCGTATTGATTACGTGCATATAGCGCATATGTACCATTAGGTAAGGCGCTGACGTCTGCAACGGTTGTATTACTGTGGGTATTCCATTGTTTTACCATAGCACCATTCATGCTAACGATAGACAATGCTACATCTTCGCTGCCTTGCGTCCCGAGTGATATAGTGAGCTGGTCTTTGGCAGGTATCGGGTAAATATCTATTGGCTGTGCTGCTGCAATGCTATTGACAGAGGTAGTGTAATAGTACTCATAATAATAGCGTATTTGTGTATTGCCATGTACACTCTTCCAATACCCGGCAGCATCCCAGTTTTGAGTAGTTATAGACTCTAACAGGCCTATTGTATTGTAAGTACATGTTTCTTTAGTATGGTTTACGAAGGAATTTGTACTTGTGTTCCACAACTGAGTGATGTCTGTAGTTTTGTCGTCATTGGCATTGTAGGTGAATATTTCCTTACTATGTGTTTGCCAATTGCCATTGTCCCAAATGTAGCGTATGCTCTGTGTGAGGTTAGCACCTGTGTATGTATAGTCAAATCGCTCAGTATAATCCCATGCATTGGTCACATTGTTCCACCTTTCGCGCATATAGCTTGCAACTTCGTTCTTTGCGTTGTAGGTATATGTCTTTCTTTCGTTATTGTACAGTGTCCCCGTGCCATGCGCAGCTACTTTATCTGTAACAGAAATGATATTGTTGTTATTGTCATAAACATAAGACGCGCTGTAGCTGGTAGACTTTACGTCTACAACATTGTTGCCATCGTATGTAAGTGTAGATGGAACATCGTGTGCCCAAGTGCCACCTACCCACAATTGAAACATCGATTCCTTAATCTTTCTGGTACCGGCAATGTAGGAATACTGGTATCGTGCAGAGTCTCTCCAAGCACCAGTTGTTGTCCTCCAGGTAGCATATGTTAAAGAAAGAATGCTATTACTGTCATTGAAAGTTTGTTTTCTGTACAGTTTATTATCGTATATCCCTGCGCTTATATTGTAATAATAAGTGATAGCATCATCAAATAGTACTGATTCATCATAGTTAGGTTGTTCTACAGATATTAAACTGCCACGTCCGCCGCTGTATTTATAATAAGTAGAATCGATAGGTTGAAACCAATTGCCATTGTGTATCGTATATGTCTTTGCTATTACCCTGTAGTTTTTAAAGGCAATGAGTTTGTCTGTGCCGGTTTTAGGGTCAAAATGAGGGAAGTTACCTCCACCTATCACTATGCCTGTAGTCATAGACTGTGGCCCTTCTATTGCCAACACATTTGTGCTGCAACAAACCAATGCAGATAGATAAAGTAAGACTTTTCTCATAACTATAGCTTTTGGCGGTGTTAAAAAATGATTATTATCACCCTACTTCTACCCTAAATCTAGCGATATTTTTCTAATGTGAATTGTCATATTTTACTACTATGACAAAACTTTGACATACAGCTTACAATTCAAGGCAATAATGTGACAATTATATCCTTTTGTGCCCCTATTTATTAACTGTCAGTATTTCTTCCATTTGTGTAGTACCAACAATTTTTATCTTGTATTTGCCTGCCGGCAGTTGGGAAACATCCAGTGCATATTGATAGCTTTTTCTGGCACCTACCTTTATTTCATTCAGTTGTGTATTATACTGCATGTCGTATATAAAGATGCTGAAGGGTTGTGCGGTCTTCCAATCTACATAAATATTTACATAGGTTTTGGCAGGGTTGGGGTATAGCTTCAGCCTATCGGTATCGGTTGTTTGTTTAGTGTTCGTTTTTTCTGCCTGTTGTGCAGATGCGGGTGTGTAACCAAAAGTTATCAGAAGAAAAGATAATACTGCTATCAGCCTGTGCATAATGTAGGTTTTTGTAAATGTACTGAAAAATAATACAGATGTATTGAAAGTGTATATGAATGAGCTGCTTAGCTGAAAGTATTGCCTGTATTGGTTTTTAGCGTTGGTTAACAAGTAGTTTGTAAACTGCGTGTTAACCGCTTGTCAGTTATTTCGTTAACCAGTTTTAAAGCCCTCGTTAAGTGGCTTTGTTTATTTGGAGAGGGGGTGTTGTGTGATGCATCTTTGTTTCATCAAAGCAAAAAACACAAATACAAAACACACAACTTCAAAACAAAACACGAATAAAAAACACACAATTATGAAAAACACAGCTATCATCAACAAGACAGAAGTTTCTAAGAAAATTATGTTGTTCGTATCTATCGTTACGTGCATGGTGCTGGCGGTGAATTTCTAAGGAGTATAAATCGGGCGCTGCCGGTTTTAGCGATGATGTTCCGCGCAGCCCCGGTTATTCTCTTACTTACACAGTTCTCTCTTATCCTCTATATGTAACAAAAGCCCCTTTCCAGGGGCTTTTTCGCTTTTTATCTCGATATGATGAATTGTTGCGAGCCGGATATGTCTTTCCCGTCTATCCGTAACACGTAAATGCCCGCCGGTAAATCTGCGACTATCATTTGCATACGTAGTTGTTTGGTTGGTGCAGCATCTTGTTTTCTCAATAGCCTGCCTTGTGCATCATATATGCCTACAGTAACAGCGGCTTGTGCAGGTAGCTCGGCATTCAGGTGAATGATGTCTGTAGCAGGGTTGGGGTAAGAGGTAAGGTCTATTTGAATGTTTTGTGCTGTAGCGATGCTTGTTGGGAAGTAGGGCTCGTAGGTGAAGTGGTGTTTGTGGCAATAAATACCTGTTGTATCGGCAAAATTTGCCCATTGCGCCCCATCCCATCTGTCCATAATAAAACTATCAAGCAGGTTTGCGGTATTGTAGTAATAACGGTAGCGCCTAAAATTATTATAGTTGCTGCCGCTGTATGTTTGTAAGTAGACGGAGTCTAATCTGCCGAGTGTGTTGTAAAAGTTTATAAAGCGCGTCCGTTTTGTTATGGGAGAACCCGGTGCAGAAGATGCTGAATAGTCTTCTATGGTAGTGTTGGGAGATGTAGTGTATGTGTATACAGTAACGCTTCCGTCGTGCCATTTGAGTCCGTCATAATATTGTTCAGTTACAGAGTCGGGCATGTTAGCGCTATTGTAGTAATAGCGTTTTTTACCCCTGATTAACCCAACTGAATTGAATGTGGTAGATTCTTGTAGTGAAAAATTACTATTGTAGGTATAGGTCATGTATGGTTTTCCGTTATCGGATATGATACTGTCAAGCTGTCTCGACAGATTATAAATATAATTGTAAGTGCCATTGCTCTTACTGTAAGATTGTGTAATCTGGCTGCCATTGTATGTGTAAACAGCAGAATCTACTAACATGCTGAGAGCGGGACTTTTCCATTTGTTATGGTAATAAATAGTATTGTTCAGATTGTCAAATTGCTGAACAATTTTGTTTTGAGTTAGCAACCCGTTATCCTCTCTCCAATTACTCCTGTCAATACTGTCGCATTTTATGATATTGTTCGATGTGTAAAAGTATTCGTTGCTATTCAAGGATTTTTTGATGTATTGAGAAAGCTGTTCCGCAGTATAATAGCCGCCCCTGTTGCCAGTGTAATAAAAGACCGATGAGTCTGTTTTTTGAAAGTTTGGGCTTGAATAAAGAGTTAGTTTATAACTCTCAATTTTTTTAAGTCTGTATTGCTGTGCAAAAACAGTGTTGCCAAATACAAGGAGAGTGGTAATTGCTGTGAGAAGTTGGTTTAGTCTCATAAAGGTTTTATTTAGGTAGTTAAAGAAATAAGGTGAGATAAAACTATGTGTCATTTTATGTTGGTGCAAGCAGTTGAAGCAAGTATTGCAAATGCGTGACAGCATTCTTGCAGTTTTATGATAATTGGTTGAAAGTATTGCCTGTATTGGGTTGTAGCGTTGGTTAACAAGTAGTTTGTAAACAGGCTGTTAAGCGAATGTCAGTTTATTCGTTAACTAATTTTAAAGGCATCGTTAAGTGAGCTTTATTATTTGGAGAGGGGGTGTTGTGTGATGCATCTTTGTTTCATCAAAGCAAAAAACACAAATACAAAACACACAACTTCAAAACAAAACACGAATAAAAAACACACAATTATGAAAAACACAGCTATCATCAACAAGACAGAAGTTTCTAAGAAAATTATGTTGTTCGTATCTATCGTTACGTGCATGGTGCTGGCGGTGAATTTCTAAGGAGTATAAATCGGGCGCTGCCGGTTTTAGCGATGATGTTCCGCGTAGCCCCGATTACTCTTTTTCTACACAGTTCTCTCTTATCCTCTATATGTAAAAAGCCCCGTTTCTACGGGGCTTTTAAATTTTTATGATAGGCTTTAGTTATAAGCCTTCTTTAATATCTATATCATCAGGGTTGGGCTCGCGCAGCTCTACAGGTTTTGATTTTGATTTGCGCAGCATACGCATATTAAGCAGCTCTACGGTGAATGAGAATGCCATAGCGAAGTAGACATAGTTTTTCAGTCCCATTTCGTGTGCGCGTTCGCTATCCCAGCCTTCTATTATCAGTACCACACCTACCAGTACAAGGAAGGAGAGTGCCAGCATTTTGAGCGTTGGGTGCTTGTGTATGAATGCCGCAATCTTGTGACTGAAAAGGAACATCACAAACATGGCTATTACCACCGCTACAATCATTACCTCTACGTGCTTGGCTATACCTACGGCAGTTATCATACTATCGAAAGAGAATATCATATCTACCAATAGCATTTCGCCAATGGCCCTTGAAAAGCCGGTCGATTTACTTTTATTGCCACCACCGTGTTCTTCTTCTTCGCCTTCCAGCTTGGCGTGTATTTCTTTTACGGTTTTGTATAGCAGAAAGAGACCACCACCCAGCATTACAAGGCTTGCCAGGTCGAAGCCCTTATCGAATAAGGTGAATAATGGCTTGCCCTTTTGCTGTACCAGCCAGCTAAGTGCCATCAATAGTGTAACGCGTACGGCAATACCTCCAAACATCCATATACGGCGGGCTGCCAACTGCTTTTCCTTTGGCAAGCGCCCCATGATGATGGATACAAAGATTACGTTGTCTATACCCAGTATCACCTCCAGTATAGTAAGGGTAAGAAGGCTGATGAGCCCGTCGACAGAGAATAACTCGTTCATTGTTATTTATTAAGCGATAAGTCCTTTACAAATATTTGATACCATAGCAGGGCCTTCGTACACAAAGCCTGTGTAAACCTGTACAAGTGCGGCACCAGCATCCAGTTTTTCTTTGGCATCGGCAGCGGTAAAGATACCGCCTACTGCTATGATGGGTATTTTGCCACCACTCTTTTTGCTGATGTAGCTGATAACCTCGGTAGCCCTTTCGCGCACGGGCATGCCGCTGAGGCCGCCTGCACCTATGGCTTCTACCAGCCCTTTGGTGGTTTTCAGGTTGCTGCGGTCTATGGTGGTATTGGTAGCTACCAAGCCCTGTATGCCTGTTGTTTGTACTATTTCTACAATATCATCCAACTGCTCGTTGGTAAGGTCGGGTGCTATCTTCAGCAACAGCGGTTTAGGATTGCCCAGCGATTTGTTGAGTGCCATCAGCGTATTCAGGATGTGCATCAGTGGCTCTTTATCTTGCAATGCACGCAGGCCGGGTGTGTTGGGGCTGCTTACATTCACTACAAAATAGTCAACCACATCGTACAAATCGCGAAAGCTGGCTTCGTAGTCCTTGATGGCGTCTTCGTTGGGTGTGTCTTTGTTTTTGCCGATGTTGCCGCCTATTATCAGTTTTTCTTTGCGATTGCGCAGGCGTTCTGCAGCCTCTTTAGAGCCACCGTTGTTAAAGCCCATACGGTTGATAAGGGCCTTGTCGGCTGGCAGCCTGAACAGGCGTGGCTGCGGATTGCCCGGTTGCGGGCGGGGAGTCAGTGTACCTATCTCTACAAAGCCAAAGCCAAGTGCTGCCAGTGCATCGGTATATTTGGCATCTTTATCGAAACCTGCGGCAAGGCCTACCGGATTGGGGAAGGTGATGCCCCAGAGCTTTCTTTCGAGGCTCGGGTGGGTGGTTACGAACATTTTTTTCATCATGCTGCGCAGCGGGGCCATGTTGTAAGCCCATTGCAGGCGGCGCATTACTATATAGTGCACTTTTTCGGGCTCTATACTGAATAAGACTTTGCGAATAATACCGTACATGCGGGTGCAAAGATAAGGCATGATACTTGTATGTTTTTTAACATTTTATACCGTACGGGCAGCGCATGTATAATGTATCTTTAACCCGAATTATATGGGGCGCGTATTGACTCGGTTTTTTGTGCTGGCTTTGTTGCTGGGATGTACACTCCCCGATGCATTGTTGGCACAGGTAATAGAAGGTGTAACGCTTGACGTTGAAACAGGTAAGCCTGTTGACGATGTGTTGATAACAAACGTGCATCTGGATAAACGTGTGCTATCCGGCAAAGACGGGCGCTTTTCTATTGAAGCAGCAAGCGGGCAACTGATAGAGTTTAAAAAAGAAGGCTATAAAGTGTACCGCCTGCGCTTGCCGCAAAGCAAATCTTTCCCTTATTTTAAAATGAGTATGCAGCAGTATGACCCTGCTGTGCCGCAGTTTGATAACATGGCTGCGCCGGACTACAAATCCGACAGCCTGAAATATGCACTGCTATACAAAAACGAGCTGAACAAGCCGAGAATGACGACTGTAGAAGCGATACAGCATCCTTTCTCTGCCATGAGCAAAAAGAACAGGCAGGTATGGGCATTTCAAATAGAATATGCTCGTTTTCAGGAACAGAAATTTATTGACTATACCTTCAACGATAACCTGATAGCCTCTCTCACAGGCCTTACGGGAGATAGCCTCGCGAGGTATAAGCAAATGTTCCGCCCTACTTATACACAGCTACGCACTATGAATGAGTACACTTTTCTTAACTACGTTAAACGGACAGCGGCAGCCTACCGTAAATATGGTAACAGGGCCAGAAAACCACAGATTAACGTATCTCACTAATTGTTGATTTTCAATTTGTTGTATTGTTTTTTGAAGGCTTTATGAGCCTTGGCTTGTTAATTGGTCGTTAACCGATTGCAAAACCAGCGTTAACAAGACGTGTTTTTTTGATTATCAGGTGCTTATGGTGCCATCTTTGTATCAACAAACGAACAAACACAAACAATCAAACAAACGCTTAAAACAACAACAATGAAAAAGATAGTATTATTCGCCGCCATTCTTTCTTGCATCACAGTAGCAGTTAAAGCACAAGTTGCATCTACAGCTACACAAACAGTAAACCTGAACCTGAGCAACGCAATCGAATTGACTTTCACAGGGTCTGGTACTGCTACAGGTGCAGCAGTTAACCTGGCTTTCAATACAGTTAACGATTATGCAAACGGTGTTACATCATCTGCACAAGAACTGAAAGTACGTTCAAACAAAAAATTTGGTGTAACTGTAAAAACTAACAACGCTAATTTCTCATATACAGGTTCTGCTACTCCTGCTCCTGTAATGCCTGTAAGTGGTGTGCTGGCACTGAAAGTAAGTGCAAATGCTACGGGTGGTGCTATTGCTTCTCCATTCAGCGCATCAGCTTATAACGATTTGTCTGCAACAGCAGCTAACCTGATAACCAATGCAAACAACGGTGGCAACCAAACATTCAGCGTAATGTATGAAGCTACACCTGGTTTCGCATATCCAGCAGGTACTTACACTGTAGATGTAGTATATACTGCAACACAACTGTAAGCAACAGGCTACCCATTATCAATCATTCATCATCTCTCCCCATAAAATAGTGCTTATGAAACAAGAAATAGCGAACACGCTGTACGAAACCAAATACAAAGCCATCCTGAGCAAGGATAAGTTTTCTGAACTGCTCGAAAAAGGATTGAGCCTGATACAGGAAAACGGCCTTTCGCAACAATACAAGGCCATAGAACAAAATGCTTTGGAAATAGGGCTTGCCTATATTACTGAAGAGATGTTGCAACACTAAAAAATGGATTTTCATATAGTATATCTTGGTTAGGAGCAGGCAATAGCCTGCTCCTTTTATTTGTATAGTGTGTTTAGGTATATGTAAATAGGAATGCTTAACTTGCCATCATCTTCTATTGGGCGTTATAAGGGATTTTAATTTAAGGAATTACACAAGATGAATTTGCGTCAGATAATACTGTTTGGCATAGGGATATTCTTATGTCTTACAGCAGGTTTCGCGGTATATGTTCACAACAATCCGCAGGTAGCGGCAGCGGGGTGGTTTCTCAGCTTTTCTGTTGCATTGCCCATCATATTCTGCACTGCACTGGTGTATGCACTGTACATGGTGCGCAAAATAGTACTACGCAGGCTGCGTAGCGAACAGTATTCCATACTGTTTGAAAAGCGCTACCGTACTATGATAGAAGATTCCGGCATTACCATCATCAACACAGATTTGCAGGGCACTATCAAATTTGTAAGTGCCAATATAGAACGCCTTTCCGGCTATACACCCAATGAGATGCAGAGCATCAGCTTAATGAAAGGTATGCCGCGTAGCTTCAGGCAGGATGTGGAAAGGCTGATAGAGAAAGCACGCCGCAACGAGCCGCTTGATGAAACCATAGAAGTACAGATTTTTACAAAGCAACGTATTGATATTTGGGTAGGATGCAGGCTGTATCCTGTAAAAGATGAAATGGGTGTGGTGAAGGAGTTGCAGTTTATGATATGGAACAACAACACTGCCAAGCAGATGGAGTTGGATATGAAAGTGCTGGAGGAAGCACGCAGACGAGAGCAAGTGTTGCTGCAAGCTGTAGTAGATAATAATCCTAACCTGATATACATAAAAAATCTGCGAGGCGAATATCTGTTGATAAACAGGAAGATGAAGCAACTGCTTGGCTTGCCTGAAGATGCAGATGTGCAAAGCATAAAAGATACAGATGTATTTAAAGGAAATGATGAGCGCCTGCAGACCTATAAAGAGTATGACAGAAGGGTGGTGGAAAATGGCGAAACCATATCGCTGGAAGAAGCGTTTTATCATCCTAGCGGACAGCGCCATTTGTATGTAATGAAATTCCCTATTTCGGGCAACGATGGTAAAGTAGAATATGTGTGTGGTGTATCTATAGATATTACAGAACTGAAACGTGCCGAGCTTGAAATGCGCGATGCAAGGGAAGAGGCATTGCAGGCAAAAGAAGCACAGGAGAACTTCCTGGCGAATATGAGCCACGAGATACGCACACCTATGAATGGTGTTATGGGTATGAGCAATCTGTTGCTGGAAAGCCCGCTGAATGAATCGCAGAAAGAATATGTGCAGTCTATAAAAGAGTCGGCAGAAAACTTGCTGAGCATCATTAACGATTTGCTGGACTTCTCGAAAATAAAATCGGGCAAGTTTCATATAGACAACGCAGACTTCAATCTGGCAGATACAGTGCGCAAAGCCATTTATCCGCTGCAGGTAAAGGCACAGGAAAAGAACCTTGTACTGAACTGCCTGATAGATACGAATGTGCCTGAAACAGTAACGGGTGATGCATTGCGTTTGCAACAAATGATTATCAACCTGACAGCAAATGCTGTTAAGTTTACTAAAGAGGGTAGCATCAGCATCAAGCTGTATCCGGTATCGCAACAGGGAGAAGATGTAATGCTGGGGGTAGATGTGACAGACACGGGTATAGGTATAGCCGCCGATAAACTGGACAGGGTATTTGAACTATATACACAAAGCGACAAAAACACATCGCGCGTGTACGGTGGTACAGGTTTGGGGCTTGCCATTGTAAAGCAATTGGCAGAGCTACAACAAGGTACTGTAACAGTGCGTAGTGAGGTTGGTAAGGGCTCTGTATTTACACTGCACATACCATATAAGGTGAAGACGCAGGCAGCTAAGAAAGAAGTGAAACCGCAGGAGGTGCAGCATGGTATGCTGCAGGGATTGCGCATACTGATAGCAGAGGATAACCTCATCAATCAGAAAGTGGTAGTATATACGCTGAAGAACCAAGGGGCAGAAGCCACGGTTGCAAGTAATGGTAAAGAAGCGGTAGAACTCTTGCAGGCTGCACCGTACGACCTGATACTGATGGATCTGCAAATGCCTGAAATGGATGGTTATCAGGCAACATCCTACATACGCAATGAGATGAAGAACACCATACCTATTGTAGCCATGACTGCTGATGCCATGAAAGGCGAGGCTGATAAATGTATGGACGCAGGTATGCAGGATTATATATCCAAGCCATTTGATCCCAAAGACCTTTTTGATAAAGTACTGCTATATGCAGGTAAATAAATAAGGCGCGATTCACATCGCGCCTTATTTATCTTGTATACAAAACATTGCGGCATTACAGCAGCAATGCAGACAATACATAGTCGGCCAGCAGAATAAGGATACAGCTAACAACCACAGAGGTTGTAGAGGCTCGGCCAATCTCCAATGCACCACCTTTTACATAATAACCATAGTAAGCAGGGATGATAGAAATGATAAGTGAAAAAGTGAAAGCCTTAGCCAAAGCAAAGAACAGATTGTATGGCAGGAAGCCTTGTGTAAGCCCCTGTATAAACTGCTCTTCGGTAATGATGCTTGAGAACATACCCGCTATATAACCACCCCATATACAGATAGCGATAGACAGTACAATAAGGCTTGGTACCATTATCATCGCCGCAATAATCTTTGGCAGTATCAGGTATGTTTTGGTGTTGATGCCCATTATCTCCAATGCATCTATCTGCTCGCTGACGCGCATATTGCCAAGCTCTGATGCTATTTTAGAACCAACCACACCTGCCAGTACAATACAGATAACGGTAGGCGAAAGCTCCAGAATAGTAGAGTCGCGGATGATTTGTGCAATTACGGGTTTTGCCACCAGCGGGCTGATGAGCTGGTATGCAGTTTGGATAGTAAGAACCGCACCCAGGAAGAAAGAGATAACGACAACAATAGGTAGCGAGCGAATGCCGATGTCGTTGCATTGTTCCATAAATTCTTTCCAGTAAACACGGGTGTTTTCAGGCTTGCCGATGGATTCCTTCAGCATGATGGCAATCTTACCCAAGTGTTCTAAAAACTGTGTGAGCATACCCTGCAAATGTAAAGTTTTTTAGTGGGTGAAATACTTGTGATACAAGCTTTTGCAGCAGGCATTTAACAAAAATCCCCGCCTTGTGGGCGGGGACTCTTGTCGTTTTAAAATTATACTAAGTATTAAGCCAGTTTTTTCAGCTCTTCAATTTGTGCTTCGCGGTCAACTTCTTGTGAAAGTTTTTCGCTCTTATCCATATCTACCAGGATAGGAGCAGCAACGAAGATAGAAGAGTATGTACCTGTGATAACACCTATCAGCATCGCAAATGCGAAACCACGTGTTACCTCACCACCAAAGATGAACAGTATCAGTACAGACAGGAACACCGTCAGCGATGTCATGATAGTACGGCTCAGTGTATCGTTGATAGCGCGGTTGATAACGCTGTGTTTACCTTCTTTCGGATTTTTACGGAAGTATTCACGAATACGGTCGAACACGATAACGGTATCGTTCATAGAGAAACCGATAACGGTAAGTACCGCAGCGATGAAGTGCTGGTCAATTTCCAGTGCAAAAGGAACCACACCGCGGAAGAAAGAGAATACAGCCAATGTTACGCAAACGTCGTGCAAAAGGGCTACGATAGTACCCAGTGAGTACTGCCATTTGCGGAAACGGATGAGGATGTAAACGAAGATAGCCAACAGGGAGAACAATGTAGCTTGGATAGCACCTGCTTTCAAGTCGTCAGATATTGTAGGCAATACTGTCTGAGAGCTTTGGATATATTTAGCAACAAATGTTGGTTCGTCTACACCAGCAGGGATAAAGTTGCCTGCTTTCAGACCTTCATACAACTGGTTCTGTACTTTAGCTTCTACTTCCTGTCCCGGTTGTTTAATCAGGTATGCGGTAGTGATGTTCAAGTGGTTGTCCTGACCGATTGTTTTAACTACAGGGTATTCACCATCAAAATAGTCTTTCAGTTTTTCGCGTACTTCAGCAACTGTATGTTTCTTATCAAACTTAACTGTGTAGCTGCGGCCACCATCAAATTCAACACCATAGTCGAAACCATTGAAGAATGAAGCGATACCAGCCAGCAATACAACGATAGAGATACCATAAGCAATCTTACGAGCACCAACGAAGTTGAAATGTGCTTTGCGGAAGATAGCTTTAGACAAGGCTGTGAAGTAGTTGAAGTGACGTTGGCGTTTTGTATAGATGTCTGTAACAAGACGAGATACAAGGATACCACAGAACAAAGACAACAGGATACTGATAATCTGTGTAGTAGCGAAACCAAGTACCGGACCAAGACCAAATGCGAACAGGATGATAGAAGTAATGAGGATAGTAACGTGACCATCTAGTACAGGTGCAAGTGAGTTGTTGTAACCTTTCTTGATAGCCTCGTCGTAGCTGCTGCCACCGGCAAGCTCTTCTTTGATACGCTCAAATATGATAACGTTGGTATCCACAGCCATACCGATACCCAGTACCAGACCAGCTATACCAGGCATTGTAAGTGTAGCGTGCAGTGCAGACAGAATACCTATTGTAAATAGTACGTTCAGTATCAGTGAAATGTTTGCAACTATACCACCGGTGTTGTAGTACACCATCATCAGTACAAAGATTACCAGGAAAGAGATAATCAATGAGTTCATACCGGCAGCGATAGACTCAGCACCAAGTGTAGGACCCACAACCTGTTCTTGCACAATGCGTGCAGGTGCAGGTAGTTTACCAGATTTCAGGATGTTTGCAAGGTCAGTTGCCTGCTCTACAGTGAAGTTGCCACTGATAGAAGTATTACCATTAGGAATTTCACCATTTACCAGCGGAGCAGAATAAACTTTATCATCCAGCACAACTGCTACATAACGGCCTGTGTTGTCGCCCGTCATTTTTCTCCAGATACGTGTACCTATCACGTCCATGCTCATTGCAACTTCAGGCTTACCGTTCATAGGATTGTAATCCATACGAGCCTCAGTTACGTGGTCGCCTTCCAGTTTAGCTTCCTGATCGCCGGGCGCAGTTTTCAGTGCATACAGCATCAGCGGAGAGTTAGGGTTGCGTGCTTCTTTTTTATCTTCTGCACCGTAAACGAATTTGATATTGTTAGGGAATTTGTTCTTAACAACATCCAGTGCCAGATAGCGATTCAGTTTTGCAGTATCTTTTTTAGCAACCAAACCTACTACAGGGCCTTGGTTGATGTTGCCTTGTTGCGTAATATTCGGATACCAAACAGCAAACAAAGGATTTTTTTTCTGTGCATCTTTCTGTGCTTTAGAAGCAGTGTCGTTGCCGGTTGCAGTGCTTGCATCTTTGCTACCAGCCAATAGCGATGAAAGGCTGGCAGTATCTTTAGCGGCATCAGCAGCAGGTTTTACAGAATCTACAACGCCATTGTTGCTTGCTACGATAGCAGTATCTTCTTTTACAACAGCAGTGTCTTCTTCTTTAACACCAGACAGGTAAGAAGCCAAAGCATCGTTAGCAGGTTGAATTGCGTTGATGATTTCCTGATTGCTGTAAGTTTCAAAGAATTGCAGTTTTGCTGTAGATTGGAGGTAGTTACGAACACGTTCAGGATCGCGTACACCTGCCAGCTCAACCGTGATGATACCTTTGTTATCATCCAGATTAATATTTGGAGAAGCCACACCGAATTTATCGATACGCGTCAGCAATACATTGTATGTACGTTTGATGGCGTCTTTAGCTTCTTTATCTATTTTATTCAACACTTGGTCGTTAGTAGACTGCAGTGTGATTTCTTTTTCAGAAGGTTTAGTGAAAAGGTAAGCCAGTTGTGAATTCGGATTGTTTGCTTTGAAAGCTTCACCAAACAGTGTTACAAAATTTGCCTGGCTATTTGCCTTCGCTTTGTTAGCATCAGCTATAGCCTTGTTCAATGCCGGATCTTTCGGATTGTTTGACATAGAACGTACCAGCTCATCAAGGCTTACTTCCAATGTTACGTTCATACCACCTTGCAGGTCAAGACCCAGGTTCAGTTCCTGTTCTTTAGCCTCCATCAATGTGTACTTTTTCAGCAGCGGAATGTTCATAACAGTAGCACCTTGCATACTGTCTGTGATTTCATCAAAGCGTGCTTCAATCAATTTTTCCAAGTCCTGTCCTGTAGCCGTTGGATTAGCCAGTTTAGCTTGTTGTTCAGCCTTCGCGCGCGCCTTTTTCTCTACGTTTCGTACCACATACGTGAATGACAACTGGTACAAAGAGATAAGGATAAGCGCTGCGGTAAAAAATTTTACCAACCCTTTTAATTGCATAGGTTTTGTCGATTAATACTTATTATAATTTTTAAAACAGAGTGGGCAAAGATAGGATTTAATATAAATAATAAAAGCCCGTTTAACCCCTTGTTAATCAGGCATGCATTATTTTTTATGACAATACGTTTTATTTAGAAATCTTTTAGTTTTTTATTAACGAAAATGTTATTTTTACCCATACAGTAAAAAAATCATAGTAACAGATGATACGTAAAATTACGTTGTTATTCCTGGCTATGCTGTTTGTACAGCTATCTGCATTTTCTCAAAGAAAGTGCGGTACAGACATTGTACATCAGCGTTTAATGGCGACAGACCCGGCTTATGCAGCTAATCAGGCAGCTTTCAGAGCTAAATGGCAGGCATTTATGTCTGCTTACGGCAATAACCCTCAGGCGCTGAAGACACTTGTAGGTTCAGGCCCTGACTCGGTATATGAGATACCTGTAGTAGTGCATGTATTGCGTGCAGGCAATGTTGGCGATAATGCACTTGGTGAGCGTTACAACCCGAGTGATGCGCAGATACAAGCATATATAGATTATACCAATAATGCGTTTGCAGCATCATATTCAGGTTATCCTACGCCTTCAACCGGTGGTACCCGCTTGCCATTCAAGCTTGTTTTGGCAAAACGAGATACTCAATGTAGTGCTGCATCAGGTATTGTACGTGTTAATGCATCTACTACCTTCAGCAACTATGCTGCAGAAGGTATAGACCTTGATAATACTACAGGTGGTGGTGTAAATGAAGTAGCACTAAAAAACCTGAGCCGTTGGAAAACAACTGTATATTATAATATATACATTGTAAATAAGATAGATGGTGAAGATGGCTACAACAGTACATCTGCCTACACAGCAGGATACGCATACTACCCAGGTGCAGGTGCAAACGTAGATGGTGCTGTTATTCTGGCATCAACCGTGTTTTACAGAGCAAGCGGACCGGGTGCATGGACAGCAGGCGGACCGGGCAATATCACATTGCCGCACGAAATAGGTCATGCTATGAATCTGAAGCACGTTTTCGATCCGTTCCCTAACTCTTCAGGCTGCCCATCTGCTACTAACTGTGCTACGACTGGCGATGAGGTTTGTGATACACAGCCTATAGCTTCATCAAACTTTACTTGTCCGGGTACTTCAACACTTACTTGTAATGGTGTTGCCGGTGATGGTGTTACGCCACGTAATATGATGGATTATTCTAACTGTCAGGACAGGTTTACACCCGGTCAGTTGCTCAGAATGATGTATACGCTTAAAAATGATGTTACCAGGTCTACATTTATAACATCTTTGGGCGGTACAAACCCACCTACCAGTGCTATTACTGCTGCTTGTACAACAAATAACACTTTCAACACAAATAATATTGGTATCAGAGATGTAATTGTATCTACAAGCAATGCACCGTCTCCAAGTGCAGATACATTGATGCATGTTACATCATCCGGTTTCAACGGGGATGGCAACAAAGCATACATAGACCTGACATGTAGCCACAGGCTGACATTGAAAGCAGGTACTGCTTACAAATTAGCTGTATTTGTAGGTCCTACTACTACTACATCTCGCGCAAGAGTATTTATAGATTATAATAACGATGGTACATTCTCTACTACCGGTACTGAACAGGTAATGGCACTAAGTGCTGCAGGCCCGGGCTATAAAAATGTAACATTTACCGTACCTACTTCCGGTGTTACTTACTGTGTGCCTTTGCGCATGCGTGTGATAGTGGATGGTGGTAATAACAGTGTTACTTTGCCACCTTGCGGACCATTTGTGATGGGGCAAGCCGAAGATTATTCAGTTTATATAGTAGGTACCGGAGGTACGTCTACAGCTACAGTAGCTATCAGCAATCCGCCAATTGGTGGCAACCCTTCTTGTACAGGTACAGGACTTAAGTTCTATGCAGTTCCAGGTTCCGGTGTAACAGTTACTGGCTACAAGTGGCTGATAAACAATGTGGTACAGTCTGGCGCAACCACAGATACATTTGCAAGCGCTGTGTTTGTCAATAATGATCAGGTGAAAGTACGCATGTTCTATACCAGCCCTTGTGGTACAGATAGTGTAGAATCTAGTGTAGTTGTTGTACAACGTGCTACTACAATTGCCCCTGGTGTAACTATTGGTATACAAAGCGGTGCTATACCTGGTTGTGTAGATGATACAGTTACTTTCCGTGTAACATCGAATGTAAATCCTGGTGGTGCGCCAACATATCAATGGCAGCAAATGATACCACCTGCGGTTGTATTCTCTAACATTGCCGGCGAAACAGGAACTACCTACAGGGCATTTGGCAAACCAGCCAATACACAAATACGTGTTGTAATGACATCATCTGCAGGTGTACCATGTGCTATACCTAGCACGGCAAACTCTAATACATTTACATTAACATATGCTACTAAAGCGCCTACTGTTGGTATAGCTTTGACAACAGGTACCAATCCGGGTTGTGCTGGCCAGACATTAACTTTCACAGCTACACCTACTACCGGTGGTACTGCACCTACATATGCATGGTACATTAACAATGTGCTGCAAACAGGTGCAACAGGTGCTACATTCAGTGGTGTGTTTAATAACGGTGATCAGGTAAGGAGCGTATTGACATCAAATTCTCCTTGTGCATCACCTACAACAGCCAGTTCAAACACGATTGTTATCAGCCATACACAAATAACAGCAGATGTATCATTAGCACAGATTACGCCTTCACCTTCTTGTGATGGTAAGGATGTAACATTCTCTGCAACTACTGTTAATAGTGGTACTAATCCGTTGTATCAGTGGTTTGTAAACAATACACCAGTAGGTACACCAACTGGCCCTAACTTTACGACGCCATTGGTTAATAATGACACTGTACAAGTAATATTCATAGCAACAGATCCTTGTGTTACAAATACTACAGACACATCAAGTCAGATAATAGTTTCAACTAAACCAAGCTTTAAGCCGACACTTGCAGTAAGCATTACACAAGGTAAAGACCCTGGCTGTCTTGACTCACTAGTTGAGTTTACAGCTACTACTGTTAATATGGGTGCTAATGTAATGTATGACTGGTTTGTAAATGGCTACCCGGTAGCAAACAATACAGATGTATATAGCTCTACAACGCTGGTAACGGGAGATATTGTACAAGTACGTGCTCATCAAACAGATGGTGGTTGCTATCTGCCGGATACTTTGTTCTCTACACCGGATACTATGCTGCGTTCTATTACGCTGGATCCGCCAATCATCCACCTTATTGGTAATACAATGTATGTAGACCGTCAAGGATCATTTGTATGGTTTGGTCCTGGTGGACTATTGAGTGGTGGTACTAATGGTCAATATCGTCCAAGTGCAGTAGGTCCTTATTATGCTGTAACAGATAACCTTGGTTGCTGGTCTAAGCCATCAAACATTCTTATCATTACACTGCTTGATATTGAAACAGTTGACCTTAAAAATCTGAATGTTTATCCTAATCCTACTTCCGGCACTTTAACGTTTGACTGGAAGGGTGAGAAAGTAAATGTTGATATTGCTGTTTACAATCAATTGGGACAAATTGTAATGCAGGATGAAGTAAAAGGTAGCTCTATGAAAGTTGTGAACCTTGGTAAGCTTGCAAATGGTACTTATCAGGTAGTTGTAAAAGATGAAGAAGGTAAGAAAGGTGTGATTAAAGTACAGGTTAACAGATAATACCTGTTGTAGATAAAAATAAAAAAGACCGCACATTGTGCGGTCTTTTTTTATGACATGGTATGAGAAAGTTTATTTCGAGTAGATATAAGTGTAAGAACCTTGTTTTTCCTGCTTGTTTATTTCTTTAAGATGTTGTTCTAATGTTTTTCTGGTATTTGCTAAATCTTCCGGATAAACACTGGTGAAAATAAAGGCACAGTGTGAGGGGGCTGTGGTTGCAAGGCTATCAAAATTAACATCCCAATTCAGCTGATGTGCGTCCATTACCGGTTTCCACTTTTCTTTATCAGGGTGAATAGTAGTGTAATATATAAACGCAGGGCGTGCGCCATTGTGCAGGTATAGTTGATTACCTGTTCTTACTTTGTTGTTGAGGGCAAAATCTATAGCGTCTGTCAGTTGTTCGCTAGCATACCCTTTCCATGCCAGGCTGATGCTGCTGAAACTTATAATACAAACAGCACCAATAGTAATTGGCACAAGTGCTATCATTCTATAACGTATAGATAATAGTGCATTGAACCCGATAGCTATCAAAATAAGGAATAATGGCATTGTAAATAATGCTACGCGTGGCAGGAGCGAATACTGATTGAGTGCAGCAGCTACTGCTACTGCTATCAGTGGTACAAGTATCAGTAATATGCGCTTGTCTTTTGTTTTAATAGATACTACTAAGCCAATACCAATGCATAGCAGGTGGAATGCATTAGCAAGAAATGTAAAGCCACCTGCTTCGTTAATAAGACCATTTACTACATTCCAATTATGCACCAATTCTTCTTTGTTGCCTGGGGTAGCATACAGGAAATAGTCCATATGGAAGTTTTGCAGGTAGGCAGAGTTTGCCTGATCTTTCAGTATGGCAATATAATAGAAGGCAAACTGCAACACCCAGACTGCACTGATGCTGCCAAGCAGAGCAGTGGTTTTAAAGTTTTTCGCTCCGTTACCTTGCAGCCAATAGTATAAACCTATGCCCGCCAATACAAATACACTAGGCATAGAAGCCCATACGGCCATAGAACCGATTAATATCCATGTAATAGCAAACTTGCGTCTGGAAATAGTTGTGATATCTATTTTAAGCGTCAATAGTATGAGGGATAATACAACCAATACATCTCCCATATATTGCTTTAGCTCTGAAGAGTAACGGATAAATATGTAACCTACTGCCATCAGTGCTATGGCATACCATGCACTTTTGCTTGCCCCCATTTTTTTTAGTATAGCATATAGCACAAAGAGAGAGGCAATGCCTGCCAGTAGTGGAAATAGCCTGAGTGCAGGCTCGCCGTAATTGATAACTGAAGTAAAGCATTTGGTTATCCAAAGAAAGACGGGTGGGGCATATTGTTCGTAGCTGAGTGGCATAGCCAGCGCCGCAAAACCTCTTTCATACAGATTGTGGGCTACATTGGCCTCGTCTATCATCAGGTTGCGGTTTTGCAGATACACAGCCACGCGGACAAAAATACCAGCAGCGATAGCTACAAATGCAAACCACTTATATAGCTTTTCTTCGATATTACTGAAACGCATAGATGCAAGATAGTTATTGGTAAACGAACCTGCAGAGCAAATTATTATTGCGTAATCATAACAGGTATAAGATTACCTGTTTTGTAATCAAGCTTAAAAACATAATATCCTGCAAGTGCATATGATACCAAGCCAGATCCATAGCCATGCATAGATGGGTCTACAAAACTTTTGGGAACAATACCCTTTCCGATTTCTATATGTACATCAAAGGGATTTACCTTAATATAAAAATCACCGTTTTTAAGTATCATCTCGTAAGTTTTTCTCTTTGTACGGATGTGCCAATTGCCATCATAAACAGCATAATAGTCTTTCTTATCAATCTTATAACCAACCTTGCCATTTGAGTCAAGTGTATAAAGTCCCGTTTTGCCCATGCCAAATTCATCGGGCTCTAAATAGGTAAACTCTTTGCTTGCAGGCGTTTGCATCAAAACATCTTGCCAGTTGTTATAAACACCTTTTCTGTATTCAGATGTGCTGTATAGTGGGTATTTCTTTTTTTCTGTTTCGGGAAGAGATATGCATTCATCAAAGCTATATGTGCCGACCTTGTATTTTAGCAGAGAGTCTTGCAATGCTGTTGATGTATAAGTGTAAATGATTTCATTAAGTCGGTTTAGAATTCCTTTAGTTGTTCTGTTCTCCAGTTGATAGAAAGAGTCGGCATGGTAGATTTGTGAAAATTGATTGTTAGCACCCCTGAAAAAATCTGCTTGTACGTATATAGTGCCAAGATTGGTATGTGCAGGCCTGTGTTCTATTAGAAGGTTTCGTAAGACGAACAATAGTGTATCGTTGTTTTTGGGTGGCGTACTTCTAAGTGTATTATTCAGAAATGCTTCCAATGCAATATTCAATTGACCATCTGTAATGAGGGTCTGCCTTTGAGTGCTATTGTCAATGATGTATCCGAAATTGTCTTTTTGGATTCTTTTGTCCACAACTTTTATGTAAGCAACAGATTGGGTTGGGGCATAAGGAGCTTTTTTGAGCTCAAAAGTGTGGGTACGGGTTTGTGCTTGTACGGAAAATAATATGAAAATTAATGCAATAGAAAGATATAGGTACTGACGCATGATAAATACATTTCCCTGCAAATATCATAAATTGCAGCCTCAAATCACACGATAACGTATGTCGGTAACACAAATTAAAAACTATGCCGAAGGCAAATGGGTAACTGCTAAAAGCGGCGATGCCCTGCACAATGCTATTACAGGCGAGGTAATATATACTGCAAGCAGCGAGGGATTGGATTTTGGAGCAATGATGAATTATGCACGTAAAGTAGGTGGTCCTGCATTGCGCAAGCTGACCTTTCACCAACGTGGGCGTATGCTGAAGGCGCTGGCTTTCCATCTGCTGGAAAAGAAAGAGTATTTCTACAAAATAAGTACATATACAGGTGCAACACGTGTAGATAGCTGGGTGGATATAGAAGGTGGTATCGGCAACCTGTTTGCAAATGCCAGCCTACGTCGCCAGTTTCCGGACGAGCGTTTTTACGTAGATGGCGATGCCGCAAAGCTTTCTAAAAACGGTACGTTTATAGGCCATCACATTATGGTGCCGCGCGAGGGTGTTGCGATACACATCAACGCGTTCAACTTCCCGGTATGGGGTATGCTGGAAAAGATTGCTGTAAACCTGCTGGCAGGTGTGCCTGCTATCGTAAAGCCGGCAACACTTACATCTTTCCTTACCGAAGCGGTGTTTGAAGAAATCATCAAATCGAACATATTGCCTGAAGGCTCGCTGCAATTGATATGCGGTAGCGCCCGTGGCATATTAGATACAATCGAAACGCAAGACGTTGTAACTTTTACAGGCAGTGCATCTACAGGGCAGCAACTGAAGTCGCACCCGCGCATTGTATCAGAAGCGGTGTCTTTCAACCTGGAGGCTGACTCGCTGAACTGTTGCGTACTGGGGCCTGATGTTACCACATCAATGCCTGAGTTTGATATCTTCATCAAAGAAGTAACGCGAGAGATAACTACCAAAGCAGGGCAGAAGTGTACGGCAGTGCGCCGCATTATGGTGCCTGCAAATATGGTAGAGGATGTGCAGATAGCACTTGGCAAACGCCTGCAAGGCACTACCATTGGTGACCCGGGTGTGGAAGGTGTACGCATGGGCCCGTTGGCGGGACAATCTCAACGCAAAGAGGTTCGTGAAAAAGTAATGCAGCTTGCACAAAGCCAGCAAATAATCATCGGCGACTTGGAGAAATTTGAGGTAGTAGGTGCTGACAAAGAAAAAGGCGCGTTCCTTTCTCCGATAGTATTCTTCAACGATAGTCCTTTTACAAAAACAGACTGCCACAATATAGAAGCATTTGGCCCGGTAAGTACCATCATGCCATACAGCACGATAGATGATGCCATTGCATTGTCTAAATTGGGTAAGGGCTCATTAGTTTGTTCTATCATCACCGCAGATGATGACGTGGCTACAGAATTTGTATTGGGTGCGGCAAGCATGCACGGCCGTATACTGGTGCTGAATGCAGACTGCGCGAAAGAGAGTACAGGACACGGTTCGCCAATGCCACTGCTGGTACATGGTGGTCCGGGCCGCGCAGGTGGTGGTGAGGAAATGGGCGGTAAGCGTGGTGTGCTGCACTATCTGCAACGCACAGCCATACAAGGTTCGCCAACAACCATCAGCCGTATAACGAATGTGTATCAGCAAGGTGGTAAGCAAAACGAAACTGTGGTGCATCCATTCCGTCAGCATTTTGAAGACCTGAAAGTGGGTGATACGTTGATAACTGCAAAACATACTGTAACAGAAGCCGACATCACCAACTTTGCCAATGTGAGCGGCGACAACTTCTATGCACACATGGATGCAACATCGCTGGAAGGTACCATCTTCACCGGGCGTGTGGCGCACGGTTATTTTGTGCTTTCGAAAGCGGCGGGCTTGTTTGTAGATGCGAAGAAAGGACCTGTATTGCTGAATTATGGTATTGATGAGGCTCGCTTCACAAAGCCTGTATATCCGGGTATGACGATAGGCGTGAAACTAACCGTGAAAGAAAGGGTAGACCAGGAAAAACGCGATGCGGAAGATATAGCAAAAGGAATTGTAAAATGGCTGGTAGATGTGTATGATGAAACAGGTGAAACAGTAGCCATTGCAACCATCCTGACGATGGTGAAGAAAAGAAACCAAGATTAATAATTAACAAAGTCCTGCTACCATGGCAGGACTTTTTATATGATATTTGTATCGTAAATAAACGAATGAATTATGCAACACGCTGAAGGCTACGTACGCAGTGAAATAGATCACGGCATTGCCACGATTGAATTTTTCCACCCGAGCAGTAACTCATTACCGGGTGTAATACTGAACGATCTCGCGAAAACAATCAATGATATAGGCATAGACCAGAATGTAAAAGTTATCATCCTGAAGAGTGCAGGTGAAAAAGCATTCTGTGCAGGTGCGTCTTTCGATGAACTGGTTGCCATAAGCAACGAAGCACAGGGTAAAGAATTTTTCAGTGGCTTTGCCAAAGTTATAAACGCTATGCGCAAATGCCATAAGCTGATAATAGGCCGTATACATGGCAAAGCAGTAGGTGGTGGTGTGGGTCTTGCATCGGCGGTAGACTATGCAATAGCTACAGAAGATGCATCTGTAAAACTGAGCGAACTGGCAGTAGGTATTGGCCCGTTTGTGGTAGGCCCTGCGGTGGAGCGCAAAGTAGGTTTGTCTTGCTTTAGCCAACTGGCAATAGACGCCAGCGAATGGCGCAGTGCAGAATGGGCTAAGAAACACGGTCTGTATGCAGAGCTTTACTCAAATGTCTCTGAAATGGATGATGCTATACAGGCATTGGCTGAAAGGCTTGCCAACAGCAGCCCGGATGCTATGGCGCAGCTAAAGAAAATCTTCTGGCAGGGAACAGAGCATTGGGATACACTGCTGATGGAACGTGCAGGTATTAGTGGCCGTTTGGTGCTAAGCGATTTTACACGCAATGCTATCAACAAATTCAAAGCTAAAAACGAAGCGAGTAATAAATAAAATTACTTGACTGCATCGAGCAGTACCTGCTCGTACATATCTGTGATACGCGCCCAACTATACTGGGTGCGTATTTTATTTAGGTTGTTTTGCAACAGTGTTTTGTGGGCTTCTTTATCGCTGTTGTTGCGAATGATGTCTGCAATATGTGCAGGGGTGGAGAAGTAGAACGCATCACGCTCCAGCACAGTTTTATTAAACACATTATCATGTGCAGCTATCAGCGCATTGCTGCTCATAGCTTCCAGTAGCGATGGGTTGGTGCCACCCACAGAATGCCCGTGGAAGTAGATGCTTGAATAATAACGCAGGTTGTTTACCGCTTTAATATCATAAATACCACCGAGGAATTTGATGCCCTTGTGCTGCCCGTAACGGTTTGCAAGCATGGTGCCAAACTCGTTATTGGTTTTGCCAACAACCAACAATGGGTTTTCAGAACCGCTTTCTACATAGCCTTGTAGTATCAACTCTATATTGTTCTCTGGCTCCATACGCGCCATCAGCATATAATATTTGTATGGCTGCACGTTGTATTGTTGTATCACATTTGCATCTGGCTGCTCAAAAATATCTGCACCGTATGCTATGAAGTGAGATTCCTTATTGTAGGTTTCTTTCAGGTATTGCTGAATGCCCAGAGAGTCTGCTATCAGCACATCGCCATGCTTGGCTGCCCAGCGCTCTGCATGTTTCAGAAACCATTGTACTTTCTTGCTGTATTTGCTGCGCTTCCATTCCAGTCCGTCCATGTTTACCACATTAGGACAGTAAGAAGGCCAGCGCCAGTACCATACACTATTGCTGGTATAGCCAAGTTGCAGCAGCACATCAAAGCCACGCTTGCGCGCATCATTGATGCAATTGAGGTCGTAAATGAATTGGCCTGCTGTGCCGAGTTTATCTTCAGGGTCGTTGCAGTGAATGATGTTTACACCCTGCCATTCGCTTTGTTGGTATTCGTGAGAATGAGAATTGTATACCCATACCTGATGCCCGCGTTGGGTAAGGCCCAATGCCAGGTATTCTGCGCATTGTTCAAAACCGCCATACCTGTTTGGTATGCCGCGCGTACCGAGTATTCCTATTTTCAGCGATTTCTTCATTTCAGACTGCAAAAGAACATCAAAGTTTTAAAACATTCGCATAGGCCTTGTAAGTTTCTTCAGCAGCACGCTTCCAGGTAAAGCTATCAAGTATGCGTTTTTTGAATGCCTGACTATATGGTGCATTGAAAGCCTTGTCTATCGCTTCCTTGATAGAAGCAACATCATCAGGCTCACAATACCATGCATCGTTCTGGAAATAGTCGCGGGTATCACCTTTGTCGGTTACTACTATATTACAACCCATTACAGCAGCTTCCAACGACGATAAGCCTGTGGTTTCAAAATAGCTGGGCAGTACATGCACTTTGGCATTGCTGTAGGCGGTGTAGAGCATGTCTTCATCCAGATGCCCGCCTATGTGTATGTTGGCAGCAGCCTCTTGTTTGCATTGCTCGAAGTATGCCATGTTATTGGGCGATGGCTTGCCGTGTATATATAGTTTGTATGGCGTGTTGTTGAGTGCGCGTATCAGGTTCAGCTGATTTTTGCGGCTTTCTATACGCCCCATGCAGATGATGGCATTTTTGTAATCTGCATTTTCGGGGTAGTGTGTGTCAAGGTTCTTTGTGTTGATACCGTTGGGTACTACATGGTAGGGCGTAGCAACAGGATATTTTGTTACAAACCTACGATACTCACTTTCAGAGTTTGGCAGCAGCATTTTTGTATGCTTGGCAACATACATCGTAGATTTTGTATGCCCCCATAGCAGGTATTCTTTGCTCACTATCTTCTCTCCATTCTTTACTGCACGTGCTACTGTCTTTATGTATTCAAAAGTGCTTTCAGGTATCAGCTTTTTGAGGGTGCCTACTATACCACCACGTCCTTCTTCCTTCACCGTGCCGTATTCTACAAATATGGTAGATACAAGGCATGGTTTGCCGCAACGCTTCATGTGTGCTATCACATCTGCGGGGCGAATGATATTGAAGAAGTGCAGCAGGTCGTACTTAGGATAGTCTATCTGTTGGTTGGTAAGATATACATCTACCAACACACCCATGTTACGCAGCCCTGCTGCTGTCTCTTCCAGTTGCTTAGTATCGCCACCCGGAGATGTGTATAATGTTGCCCTTGATATGAAAGCTACTTTCATTGAATGGCCTAGTGTTTTTTGAGTGTTTTATACAAGCCCTTGCGTAGTGCAGAAGGCAAGAACGAAAACATGTATAATATATAAGAAGCAAAATTGCCGGGGTAGTGTTTGATGGCTTGTACAATGTGCTGCCTTGCCAACGAACCGTTCGGATTGTCCCACAGGTATTTTTTGCCAACCATGGCATGATAAGATGCAATCTTGTAGGCATTGAGGTTTTGGCTGCTGATAAGCTCTTTTAGTTTTGCAGCATCCTCATCGCTCACATAGCCGTTGTGTATAGCGTTGCGACGTATGTCTATGAACATTTGTCCGCGCCATTTTTCATCTATCGTTACAGATTCGGGGTTGAAGCGAACTTTCATAAGCGACTGTCTCAGGTTGCAAACCTTTCCTTGCGATAATAACTTTTTCCATAGCAGGTGGTCTTCAAATGTCAGTGCATTTTTGGGGTACAATCCAGCAGCTATTACCGCATCTTTGCGAAACATCACACATGGGTGAATGAAAGGACACTTGCGGTCTATACGCTCTACAATTTCTTCGTGTGTATGCCCTATAGGTATCAGCGGTGTCAGGTAGTTGCCGTCGCGGTCTATGATGTCTGCCTGGCTGCCTACCATTACATAGTCGGGGTGTTGTTGCAGGAAGTCGAATTCTATCTGCAAACGGCCGGGCAGGTTTACATCATCTGCATCCATGCGTGCAATTATGTCTGCGTTGGACATAACTATACAGTCGTTGAGGGTGTCTATCAGTCCTTTATTAGGCTGGTCTATCAGTTTTATGCGCGAATCGTTGTATCGTTTTATAACTTCCAGCGTATTGTCTTTAGAGCCATCATTAACAATAATAAATTCAAAGTCTTTGAAGCTTTGATTTAATACGCTTTCTATAGCCTCTCCTACATATGCTTCGGCATTGTAGGCAGGCATTATTATGCTTAGGGGTATTTTATGGTCGCTGCTCATCATTTTTCGTAGTGAATATCCATTAATACAAACAATTCGAATATGGCAGTAATGGTCAGCATTTCGAACCAGTACTCAAATCCGAGAAATAAAAGGAATAAAGGTGCTATGTATCTGGTGGCTTTCAGGTGTTTGAAGTTTCTAAGCGGGTAGCCTATGTAAAATATCAGGAAACAAACAATGCCTGCAAGTCCGTATTCTCCTGCTACCTGATTGTATATGCTATTGGGCATGTTGATAATAGAGTGTTCACCTATTGGCATAGAGAAGACGTATATCAAGCTATACAGGTGGTATAACAAGAAGTCGTTGCTGATGTAAATATATTTTGTAGGGTAGTCTCCTTGCAAGCCCAGCCCTGTTGATTTGATAGCCTGCTTTGAGGAGAAGTTGCCGATGCCTGCACCCAAAAATATATTTCGTTTGGAACTTAACAGGTAGTATAGTGTTTGTTCGTGTGTGTACACTTTTATTAGGCTTCCATCTACAGATAGTGGTGTTTTTTCATATTTCACACCATACCATTTCTCAATCATGTTTTTTAGGAATGCAGGTTCCAGTTTTAGGTTAGTATTGTTTTTGGATGCAGCAATACCTAATTGTTGAATGTATTTAAGGTCGTCTTTATAGCTAATAAGTATAGTGTCGTTTTTGCGCATGTGGTAATACATGCCTTTATTAAATTCGTACTGTTGTTTTTGCGACAGTTTTTGCTCGTAGTATGGAAGGTCTGTTTTTTTTGTAGTGGGGGCTACAGCAACTGCAGGCTCTTTCTTCTCGGTTTCTCTGTCATACACCGCAGTTACATACTTGATATTGTTTAGGCTTAGTATAGGGTAGATGATGCCTATCATCAGCAATGAATACAGTATTTGTATTCTGGTTCTCTTTTTGCCTGCCAGCATAAATACACCAGCAAGTGCACCCAGTAAAAGTATAAGTGTAAGATTGCTGGTGCAAAGCAATAGTACTAACAAGCAAAGTGCTGCCCAGCGAAACTGGTTGTTGTAAATAAAGTATAAAGTGCCAATGGCATTCAGCGTAGCATTGGTTACAGATATATTGCTCATGATGCCTTTTACGTGGTCTCCTGTAGAGCCGCCATAGTATTCGGTAGGTTCCCAATACCAATATGGCATCAATTGCCCAGAGTCAATTATCATTTTACCAAGCTCTCCCAAACTGAATAAAGTATTTATAAGGAAGAATATTTTGATAGATGCAATAACTTTTTCTTTAGGCAGATTGTAAACGGTGCTTGCTAAAAAATGAACCGCAATACCCGCAAGCAACCAATTGATAACAGACATAAGCCACCCGAACCAATATCCATCAGCTGCAAAAGAGTTGTGCAAAAAAGAGCCGAAGGTGCCGATAACAGGCATTATAAAATAGAACTTACTAAAGCCTGTTAATGCAGGTGTTTTGTATTTCTTGTATGCCAGGTAAACAAAATAAAATGCAATAGCCGCCACTTTTACGTAAAGCTTTACGTAAGTGACGCCTGTAAGGAAAAACAGGAATGCCCAGTCGGCCTCAGCAAATATGCTTTTTCTGTTCTCTGTCATTTGTGTGTTATCAGGTAGTAGATTGTTTAAAGAATGATATGGTATTGGTGATGTGTTCTTTTTTTAGCTGACGGGTAAGGAATGATATGGCTGTATATAGTATAACTGCAATAATTGCTTGCAACCAAATATTAACACCCATAAAAGTGGTTATAAAATAAGTGATAGCCGCCATGAATGCAAATGCGAGAAATGGTGTCAGCGCAAATGTTGCCAGATGCTTGGACGTTAGTTTGTAGTAGGCTATCAACTGAAAGATGGTTGTAATAAGGAATGCAATAGCAGCCCCTACACCATCCAGAAACGGAATAAGTGCCAGATTGAGAATGATGTTGATAATGGCAGAAGCGCCAACTAATGTGCTTATCTGCTTGTATTTGCGAGCAGAAAAAGCAAGTGTCCACAACAGGTTTATAATGAAATGAAGTGGAATGCAAACAGAGAGTATCATAAACTCTGGTGCATTTACTGTCCCGAATTTTTTATCGAACAGATTATCCAACACAGGTGCCCATAAAATATTCAGTACTAATGGTATCAGCATTGAGAAATAAGACTCTAACCTGTACAGGTTTTTGGTGTTGTTGTATGTATCGGTATTAAGGCTATCTCCTGTAGCCAGCAAACGGGCATAGCGGGCAAGTAGTATAGGGCCTATAACAGTAAGCGGTAGTTTTGATATCTCGTAAGCCCGGTATGCCAGATTGTACTCTGACGTAATAATATCTGTGCTGATGAGCCCCAAAAGAAACAGGTCGGCACGGGCAAGGCTGGAGTCGAATAGTACGGATATATATTGAGGTAGTGCTTCTTTCAGCAGTTTCTTGTAAGCTATCCATTTGAAACGGAAAGAAAACTGCTTTGTTGTAATGATATAAGAGAGTAGTGCAATCAACTCGAATGCAGCACAACCTGCAAGTGTAGCTAAGGCTGTAGTTACAGACAGGCTTTTGGTCATTAATAAGATAATGCCCAAGGCAAGCTTCACAACATTGCTGGTAATGGCAACAATAGCATATGGCGCAAAATGCTGCTTGGCATTCAGGAAAAATTTCAAAGGCCCGGCTGTAAATATTAATGCCTGCACCAAAAACATCCATGGGGTAAGGCGCATGCCATACATCATGCTATCTCCCCACGCCCATACAGATACCAATAATATCAGGAAGGTGATTGCAGATAATATTGATGCATGAAACAGATATGCAGGGGCCGCCCAGTCTGAACGGTTGGAACTTGCAATACGCCGGGTAACTATCTGGTCTAACCCGAAGCTGAGTGCCATCACCAGTATCAATGCTACCGTGTTGGCCCATGCAATGCTACCCGAATCGCTTTTGGGAAGATAAAGGGATATAAGGATGAAGAAGATGCCCCCCAATACCTGAACGGCAACAGCCTG
>JADHED010000591.1_pt1 | contig 40705 bp, 37 predicted proteins | sample 8952041 | NCBI WGS metagenome assembly JADHED01 (sample SAMN16124423, study PRJNA663239) | bioreactor sludge metagenome | isolation source: sludge (control) | place: India:Bengaluru | collected 2018-09-08 | reverse complement strand
TTAGCATCGTCAGCGTCTGGCCTGGCGTTCGGTAGAAGACTAATAAAGAGTCTAGGCGGGAGGAATCGATGTTCACCATACTTCACATTTCGGATTTGCATCGGTCCCCGACCGATCCAATTGAAAACTCCACGTTGCTCGGCTCACTGCTGTCGGACCTCGACCGCTACAAGATCGAGTCCGCTAGCATCCCCACGCCTGACGCCGCGATCGTGAGCGGTGACATCATCCAGGGCGTCAACCTGAATTTTGCAGGATACGCCGACGAACTGACCAGGCAATACGACGCTGCGTTCAACTTCCTAGCCACCCTCGCCGACCGGATGTTCGAGGGGGACCGAAGCAAAGTGGTCATCGTTCCTGGAAATCACGACGTCTGCTGGAACACGGCGAAAAGCGCGATGCGCGACTACGTCGAAGTCGATCCCCCGAAGAAGTTCAGTGCGAGGTCCTTCTCTTCGGACACGTCTTTCAGATGGGACTGGAGCACGCGCAAGATCTTCGAGATCACTGACAAGGAGCTCTACAAGCGCCGGCTTGACGCGTACTGGCGTTTCGTAGCGAGGTTCTACGAGAATGCCCGACTGGCCCATCCGATCAACGTTGAGCGCGGATTCAACCTGTTCTCTTTGGACAAGGGCCGGATCCTGGTCGCTGCTTTGGAGTCTGTTCACGGCAATGACTGCTATTGCCGACAGGGCAGCATAGAGCGCAGCGTTATTGGTTCATGCGCCTTGGCCATCCGCGATCTGCCTCAACAGCCGATCTTGAAGGCAGCGACCTGGCACCACAGCTTCCAAGGCCCGCCAGCTGGCGACGATTACATGGACGTCGCGTCGGTGCACGAGTTAATTGGGCACGGATTCCGTCTTGGCTTCCATGGTCATCAACATCTGGCCGAGGCCAACGCGCAGAAGATCCATCTGCCCGAGGAGGAAGCGGTGGCCATCTCCAGCGCGGCATCGCTTGGCGCTGGACGGATGGAGCTTCCGACGGGCGCAAACCGTGGCTACAACCTCGTCGTGATCGACGACCAGTACACCAGTTGTAGGGTTCACGTGCGCGAGTTAATTCAAGGCAATCAGTTTGGCCGCTACACCCGAGGCCTCTTCAAGGTGGACGGCTACGCCGAGCTCCACTGGACGCTGCCGCCGTCGCCGTCCGGTGGCAGCCCTGTCGGCAGATCGCGCTTCGACGCCGAGGCGATCCTCCGCGCCGAGGATGCCTTGAAGTCGGGGGACCCCGCGCGCGCCCTGAAGATCATTGACGAGGCCGATGCGCGAGGCCATACGCATGGACGGCGTATCTACCTTCAGGCCGCGCGATCGCTTGGTCAAAACCGCACCATCATTGAGTTGCTGAGTGAGCCCTCTTCGATCGGGGATTTCGTAGAGCTCTTCGCCGCTCTGCTGGCAGATAAGGACTTTCCTGAGGCAAGGCTGCTCTTGGGAAAAGGCCCGACGCTCCTGGTCGATCAGGCCACGCTCGACGAAATGCGAACCCAGCTCGATCTCAAATCACGTTTCGGGGAAAAGCCATGAGTCATCAATACATACCTTTTGCTGTCGACACCAGCCGAATCCTCGAGCTCTTGGCAAAGCAGATCTACCAATCGCCGCTTGCGTTGCTGCGCGAGAACACGCAGAACGCCTTTGATGCAACGCTGCTTCGCGCCCAACGAGAGCCTTGCTATGAAGCTGTGATCGAGATCGAGGTCACCACGGAGCAAATCTTGGTCCGGGACAACGGGATCGGCATGACTTCAGATGATCTGAAGGAGCACTTTTGGAAGGCGGGCAGCAGCAGCAAGAACACGGAAGAAGCCCGGCGCGCAGGTGTTGTCGGTACCTTCGGTATCGGCGCCATGGCCAACTTCGGCATTGCGGATGTGATCGAGGTCTCAACTGAGAGCGCTATGACCGGGCAGAGAACGAGGTGCATTGCGAGGCGTGACGAGTTGAAGTTCAACCAGGACTGCATCTCGGCCGAGGATCAAGCCCCTACCGGACGAGTAGGGACCGAGATCGTCGCGCGAGTGGCGCCCGGCACAACAATCGATGTGAACAACGTCAAAGCCTACGTCTCAGATTTCGTCGCGTTTCTTCAGACCAGGGTCACATTCAATGGAGAGGTGGTCAGTCGGCAGCCTGTCGAGAAGGCCGTACCCGCAGTTGCCGCCGTGTGGTCGATCGAGACAAAGGGGGAGGCGCTGAGCCCGAGGCTGCTCGCCGATGTCAGCGTGCGAATCTCGAGCAACGCCGATATCGGCCTACACATTGAGAATATGACTTGGAATGGAAGTCCGCTTGAGGGCCGTTTCTTGCTCAGAAGCGGGGTCGCCTCGATTCGCACGTTTCGCAGTGGATTCGGCCTGGCTACGACCTCGGTTGGCTCGGTGTATCAGTTCGGTGGTGTTGCAGACCTCCGTGCCTTTCAGCCTACGGCCGGACGCGAGGCTCTCACGACCGACAGCATGCAACTCCTGCAGAGCCTGATCGCCGACATCGACAACTTCGCCTCCGTCACGCTTGCGGGGAGGCCAGAGAGCGACTCGAGCACCCCCTTCATGCAATGGGCTGCTAACCATGGGCGCTACGACCTTTGCGAGCATCTAAAGATTTCGGTTCATCCGGGTGAGCGAACAACGCTTGGCGAGATTCGTACACGATCAGCTGCGCAGGAAATGCCGGTCTACGATGGTGTTGAACCTTCCGTGATCGCAACCTATTCATCGGAGGACCGACCGCTTATTCAGCTGTCTAGGACTAATCCGCGGCGTCAGTGCGAGGTGGGCTTCTTGCAGCGGTTCTGCAAGACCACCCAGGTATCCAACGCGCCGCAGATCACGAACGTCAAGATGATGAACGAGCTCAGCGGGGCAGAGGCGGCCCTGGCGTTCCGTATCGAGACGATCCTTGAAAGTGACTATTTCTTGAAGGCAACCGTCCGCTTCGGCCAAATCTCCCATGGCCTGGCGATGCTGGTGGAGTTCAACGATGCCGAAACGTTCATAACGCTAGATCCCAGTGGCTCCACGGTGGCGGCCGTGGCTGCGCTCTATCAACACGAGTACGCGGCGTTCGGGAGCATGGTCAAAGACTTCGTGCGCAATGCGATATTCCCGAAAGTCGCCGACAAGGTCCCCAGCAGCACCCGACAAGGCGCGGAGGCGTTCCTGCGCGCCATTCGCAAGCCTCGGGAGATCTTTGAGTACGAAGACACAGACACCTCACAGCTGTCGTCCATCTGGCTCGACTACACGGAGGGGCGCATCTCTCTTCCAGAAGCAGTGGGGCGGTCTAAACAAGCGGTCCAGAACTCTGTGCAGATTGTCGATGGAGGCAGTGCGGCAAGGGTGTCCGACGTTGTCCCCGATGTCGTCCCTAACGAGCAAGCGACCCACGCGTTGTCGAACGGCGACGGTGCGCAGAATCTCGACGCGGCGCCAGCTATCACGAGAAGTGACGTCTCAAGCGCGGCCAAACTCTTGACAATCCCCGCTGATCAGCCCGCCCTTCGAGGCTTCCGGTGCTTCATCGCGTTGTCGGAAAAGATCCGCTCCGAGATGGGTGACTTCTTTCTTCAGCCGCACAAGACGTCCATCGTCTGGGGTGGCCAGAAAGTTTTATTCATCTTTCTGCATCACTCCGGCGAGGTCGGTCTCTACTACGATCTACAGACTCGTGATTCGATATCTGAGCATGCAGGCGGTGCCGCATTTCAGACCAGCACGATTGTTCTAAAGGACGCCATCTACATTCCTGTGCCCAAGGATATCGAGAGCAGCTTCATCCCTGTGGCATCTGAGCGCAAGCGCTTCGAGATTCGAGCCGATCTTCTACGTGTCGATGGGAGCATGCCTCATTGAGTAGGCGAACTAAGCTGTGCGAACTCAGTGAAATGATCCGAGTTGGAGCGCGGGGTTTAGAGCCTTTCACATGCTCGGAGGATGGACGCAATTGATACATCGGTGGAGTTGCCTTGCGGTCCCCGAGAGGCCGGTCGACAATGTCCGTTATCAGCCTGGAGCGGTCGGCGTTCCAGGACGTCGAAGGTCAACCCTAGCCCCCCGCCTATCAAGGCCAATGGGATGTGCCGTGCTCTCCGAGCGCGGACGGCTAGTTCGATTGGCCGCTAAATCTCAGCTACGTTACGCCTACTGGAAACCTCCAGCATAGCTACGCGCCATGTCGTGGTCTCCAGCAGTTATTCGAAAATTTCGAGCAACTGAATGGGTAGCCACCTTCCGCGTACAAACCCCCTCAACTCGGCAACGAACCTCAAGCAAATGCCCCCCCTGCCCCTGGCAATTGAGAGTGCGTACCAGGGCTCCGTCGCTAGCCTCCTGTTGCGGCACCGATAACGTGAATGCGTCGCAGACGCTGAAAGCAGTCCTTGACCGATCTACAGCTACGAGCGCCGCGTAACGATGTCTTCTGCCTCGCACACCTCGTCAGCTAGACACAACGCATCGTATTCACTCAGGGCCTTCAGATCCATGAAGCCCGCTTCATGCAGATCCGTAGCAGTGTCATGCAGCGCAGCCAGCAGCGGGCTAGCTGCATTTTTTGCTTCCGCAGTCAGCGCAGTTTTCATTTGCGCGGAATCCACTCACGAAGGCATTGCAGCCTGCGTCGGAGCACCCAGCTCAGCAAAGTTGCTGATCTTCACCGCCCCATCGGGAAACCGTGCAATGACTTCCAGCTCACCCCCCATCGCTTGGATGTGGCTGCGTAGCGTTGAAAGGTACATGTCTGTGCGCTTTTCCATCTTGGCGATAGAGGGTTGCTGCACATGCAGCACATCAGCCAGCATCTTTTGCGACAGCCCCCGAGCTTGGCGTAGCTCGTGCAGTGGCATTTCGTTCAGCATGGTTTGCGCGAGTTCAGCGGCTTGAGCGCGCGCTTCAGGGCTCATGGCAGCCCGCAATTCAGAAAACTTCTTAGCCATCTATTTCTCCTTCACGGCGAAGCTGGACCAGATGCTCGTCATACAACCGATCAGCGATTGGCACATGCACCTCGTACCAGCGGTCATCACCCGTCTTATCGCCGCCGATCAATAAAATTGCCATTCGGCGAGGGTCAAAGGCATACAGCGTACGAAAGGGCCGCCCGCCATGCTGCGTGCGCAATTCGCGCATGTGCCCGTGGCGAGAACCGTTGATACCAGTGCTGTGGGGGTGACCGAGTGAGGGGCCACGCTCTTCCAGCAACGCTACCGAAGCGGCCAAGGACACTTGCTCCTGCTCTGACAAACCTTCCCACCACGCTTCAAACTCATCGGTGTACTCAACGTCCCAAGACATAGTTAAATATAGCCCTCAAGGAATATTCCGTCAAGGGAATGAATTCGGGTTGACTGATCCAATAGCCACTGCACGGTGTTCATAGCGAGTGCTCGGCCCACGCCTGCATCATCGCGCGTCGCTTCTCCAGCATGTCCCCGCGCCGGTAGGCTGCCTCCACCTTGTTGCCCACAATGTGCGCCAGCGCCATTTCCGCCATTTCCTGGGGGTAGTCGGTGGCTTCAGCTGCCCAGTCCCGAAAAGAGGACCGGAAGCCGTGCACGGTGATGTCGTCGCGCTTCATGCGCCGCAGCACGGCGGTGAGTGTCATGTCAGAGAGGGGTTTGTGGTCACGCGTGCTGGGGAAGACGATGTCGGTATCTGCCAGCTTGGTGTCCTTCAAAGACTCCAGCAGTTGCATGGCAGCATCCGATAGCGGTACGCGGTGCTCTTTCCCGGCTTTCATGCGTTCGCCTGGGACGGTCCATAGTTTGTGCTCGAAGTCCACCTCGTACCAAGCCATGCCGCGCACTTCGCCTGAGCGGGCGGCGGTGAGGATGGTGAACTGCAGAGCCAGCGCACCAATGCCGCTTTGCTGGCGCAGTTCGGCCATGAAGGGTTTCATGTCGCGCCATGGCAGTGCAGCAAAGTGCTTTGATTTGGCAACTTTGGAGCGTGCAGGCAACAGTGCGTCGAGGTGGCCTTTCCAACGGGCGGGGTTGTCTCCCGTGCGGTACCGGTGCACGGTGGCCCAATCGAGCACAGCTTCCAAGCGCCCCCGCAGGCGCGAGGCGGTTTCTGCCTTGGTGTGCCACACCGGTTCAAGCACGCGCATGATGTGCGCGGTTTCAATCAGCGCGACATCCATCTTGCCGATGATGGGGGCTGCGTAGGTTTGCAGCGTGTTCGTCCACTGGTCGGCGTGCTTGGCGTTCTTCCAGCCCGAGCGGTGTGATTCGATGTAGCGCTCGGCGCAACTGTCGAACGTGATGGTTTTGGCTTGCTCGGCACGCGCCACGGCAGCGGCTTGGTGCTTGACTTGCATGGGGTCGATGCCTTGGCGCACCTGACGACGCCAGGCCATGGCTTTGTCACGGGCGTCAGCCAGGGAAACTTCGGGGTATGGCCCCAGCCCCGTCCAGCGCTCACGACCGTTGAAGGCGTAGCGCAAAATCCAGGACTTGGAGCCCCCTTCGGTGACTTTGAGCCACAGGCCGGCACCGTCGCCATGCAGGCCCGGCTCCTTGAGCCTGGTGGCTTGCAGTTGAGTGAGTTTGTTGGCTTTGACCATGGGTGGAGTTCGACGGAGACGAGACCCAAATTTTGGTCTTGTTATACGGAAAAGTATACGGAAAAAACACAAGATTGAGAGAGGCCATCAGAAACACCGTGAAACAATAAAACTCATAAGCTATTGTTTTTATTGTGTTAATTTCTGATTTCTTGAAATTTTCTGACGCAAAGTGAAACCCGGGTTCGACTGCCGCCCTCTCCGCCACATATCAACCCAGGTGATTCCGGTCACCTGGGTTTTTTGTTGTCTGGCGGGCCTGTCTTGCGCACAGTGGCTTTGTGTGCCACGGCTACGCGCTCAACCTCGCCCGCGGGGCGCTCCGGTTGATGTGCTGTCTATGAAACCCTTGGAGGTCTGCACATGCTGACGCGTTGGAAGTTCTTCGGTATCTGCTGGTGGCTGGCAACCCTGATGGTGCCTGCGTGGGCCGAAGGGACGCTGTTCAAAGTGCCCACCCGCGACGGGGTGACCCACACGCTGTTCTGGGAGGCTGCGCCGAAAGCCAAGGCCACGGTACTTCTTTTTCCAGGCGGCGCGGGCGGGTTCGGCAAGGTAGAGGATGGCCGCGCCACCGGTGGCAACTTTCTCGTCCGGTCTGCGCCGTATTTCATAGCGTATGGATACAACGTGGCGATCTTTGGACGGCCCAGCGACATGGAACTGGGCTGGACCGAACGAACAGGTGCCGCGCACATGACAGACATCGCCAAGGTGCTGGAACTTGTGAAGCGCCAAAGCGACCTGCCGGTGTGGGTGGTGGGCACCAGCCGAGGCACGGTGTCCGCGACAGCCATGGCCGTTCATGTCAAAGACCCGGCGATTGCAGGGCTGGTGCTGACCTCCAGCATCGTGCGCCGAAGCACACCAGGCGCGGTGCCCACACAAAATCTGCAGACCATCGAGCTGCCGGTGCTGGTCTACCACCACGCCAGGGACGGCTGTAAACACTGCCAAGCCAGCGACACGCCCGCCATCCTCCAAGGGCTGACGCGGGCGCCCGTCAAAAAGCTGATGGTGGTGGATGGCGGCTCCAACCCGGTGGGAGACGAGTGCGCGGCGCAGCACTGGCATGGGTTCATCGGCATGGAGCAAGAAGCGATTGGACAAATTACCGCTTGGATTCAGGCGCCCAAGCCTTGAACCCTATACGGCGGGGAGGAAACGGGTGGGTTGCTCCAATGGCATCTTCCGCAGCACGTCCACAGCGCACTCCAGGCGCCGCTCAGCGGGCTTATTCAGTGCACGCCCCCAGCTGACGAGAAGCCGAAGGTTTCCGGATTCTTTGTAAAGGCAACAGCCCGTAACAGTTGCCCATAGACACCCGGTATCGCACTTGTCTTACACGCGGAACTGCGGCACTTTGCTGAAATCCTAGCCAGCAGCCATTGAGGTTGCCCTGGGAGGTCATTGCGGCCCCTCACCCCTTTTTGCTGAAAAGGACTTCATCATGAAACGCCATTCCTTACCGCCGGGAGCGCGCGCGCTGGTCGCGTTCATCGGCACCGTGGTGCTGGCAGTGCTGGCGGCGGTGTCGTTGTTGATGCCGGACGTGGCTGTGCAGTCTGTGGACTCGATGTCGAACGGGCTCACGGGGCTGGATCAGATCTTGTCCACCAGCTTTCTGGACCACTGAGCGCCGGAGCGAGCCGGCATGGTTAGCGCTGCGCTGCAGCGTGTGTGGGTCCAAAGAGCAACACAGTAGCAAAAAGTATAGCATCGGAGTACCATTCGGCGCTGCACACCGGTAGTTTTCGGTGGCATTCTGGAATGGAGGACGATCGTGACCACACGTTTTCGCATCTCTGCAAACCGTTTTTACTTGAATCACTACCCAAAATTCTGGGGATCGATGGCGCTGCTGGCCGTTTTGGCTGGCTGCTCCAGCCCCCGCGACAACGCCCTGGACGAGTTCTCGCGCTGGTATGACGGTGCCAAGGCCCAGGCCCAGGCGGGGGCCATGAGCTGGAGCGAGCTGTACAAACAAAGCTTTGACCGCCTCACCGCCCTGCCCCCCTCGCTGCAGCAGGACACGCGCCTTGAAAATACGGTGCTGCTGTTATCTGTGGCGCGCAAGCTGGAGTCCCACGAAATCAGCCCCCAGCAGTTCGCCATGGAGCGGGACGACATCGAGACCCAATTGCAAGCTCGCTTGCGTTGATAAAAGCCGCTGCCGGCGGTAACCAGAGCCCTGCTACGGGCCCAAAGTCACTGCTAGCGCGCCTGTTGAAGCAGCCCCTTTGATGGCGCCTCGCTTCCGGTATCCAATGCCTTACCCATCGCCCCCGCGTGGCGTGACTGGCTAGCGGGGCAAGCCCGCCGACTGCTCAACCACCCGCACGCGGCGGCGCAAGGCGTCGGCTACAGCAGCGTCTCCAGCGGCTTCGGCCCGTTGCACCTGTAGCAGCAACCACGCCATCAGCGGCCTGCGCCAGCCCTGTGCCGACGCAGTCTCGGTGGCTGTGGCGATGACTGCGGGGCTGGCCTTCCCTGTCTGCAACAAGACACCCGCCGCCACCAGGCGTGAAAGGGGGTCAGAGATGCCCGCCATGCTGGCAGCGTTGCCTGCCGTGGCAACGGCACGCTGCGCGGGCGGCAACAGAGCCACCTGACCGGCTTGAATGCGGCCCATCAGATAGTCAGCGTAGGCCTGCTCGGGCGCTGCGGCATCGGCCCGCAAGACCTCAAAACGCTCGCACGGTTCGGTGACCAGACTCGCCACCTGGGCCGCGCAGCGCATCAGCTCCAGGCGCGCCAGCAGATCGGGGCGACCCGTGCGCGCCACTTCGGCGCGGGCCCGGTCCCATTCGAGCTTCTCCACGCGCGCGTTGCCGGACAGGTAGGCCTCGATGGCTTTCTGGGACGCACCCTGGGCATTCATCTGCCAGTCAGGCGCCGGGGGTTGGCTGGAACACGCAGCCAATGCGAAGGCACAGCCGATGGACAGGAGCCGCAACACAGCCCGCAAACGAGGTGCAGCAGAGGGGTTCATGGCAGCTTCAGCTCCGTGTCGCGTGCAAAGGGCCATTTGCGGTTGATCTCGTTGACCAGGCTTTCCACCTTGCGCAGGTTGCTTTCCACCTCGGCACGCAGCGCGCCCAGGTCCGTTGTGGCTTCACGGGCATTGGCGCCGATGGTCTGGGCCTCCACCAGCACCGCGTCCACCTTCTTCAGGCTGGTGCGGGTGTCGGCCAGCAGGCCGTTGAGCTGGGCCACGGTGGCGCGCACCTCAGGCACCAGCGCGTCCTTGTTGCCCTCGCTGCCAAACACCTGTTTATCGGCGCGAGCGGCCATGCCGTCCAGCCGTGCCAGCAGCGCGTTGGTGCGCTCCAGCGTGGCCACGATCTTTTTCGCGTCGGTTTCGTTGCCCATCAGCACGCCCAAGGCACCGCCCGGGCCATTGAGCCGCTCGGTGAGGGCCTTGACGTTGGTCAGGGTGCTGCCCAGCGCGGCGTCGGGCGACGTCAGGGCGTTCAGGTTGGTCAGCAGCTCGCGCGCGGTGGCCATGAGCTGCGGGATCTCCGCCGTGGCGTCGCCGCGCAACACCGGCCGCACAGCGCCATCGGGCAGCGCCGGGTCAGTTGGGATGCCGGAGTACGCCCGGATGTTGGTGCCCCCCACCAGGCCGCGCACCAGCGTGAACACGCTGGACTCGCGCAGCCAGTGTGCGTCCTTGCGGGGCACGTCCACCAGGATGCGGGCGTTGCCCGATTCGGCCAGCTCGATGCGCCGCACGCGGCCAATGGGAAAGCCCGAGAAGGTCATGTCCATGCCCACCACCACGCCTTCGGAGTCATCGGCCGTCAGCACCAGCGTCTGCGTGGGCTCAAAAGCACCCCGCGCATACAGCAGGTACAGGCCCGAGCCCACGATGAGGGCCAAGGTGAACAGCAGCAGCGCTGCAGCCTTGAGTTCCAGATAGGCCACCGGGCGCAGGGTCTCGACCGGGGGAATGTCAGCCCCGGCGGGAGGTGCAGCGGGGACTTGCGACGGCTTGGAAGGATGGTCGTTCATGTCGTGCGGTTATGCGGGTGGGTGCGACTGGCGCAGCCCGTCAGTAATAGTTGCCCATGAGCGAGGCCACCTCGATCAGCAGCAGCACCGCAAACATGCGGGCCAGGCCGCCGAGTTCCGAGTCGGGCTGCGTGCGCTCGCCGCTGTCATACAAGCCAGCCGCCATGGGAATCAGCGCCACGGCCAGGCTGAAGAACAGGGTCTTGAGCACAAACACCATGGTCACGCTGGGCGAAAACACCTGGCCGAACATGCGCGTGTAGCTGGACAGGCCCGCCGTGTTGAAGCCGTACACCCCCAGGTACGCCAGCACCAGCGCCACCACGCAACTGAGCGCAGCCAGCGTGATGCAGGCAAACACCCCGGCAATCACGCGGGGCAGCAGCTCGATGCGCACCGGGTCGGAGCCCTGGCGGCGCAGCGCCTCGAACCGGCCGGTAAGCCGCAAGTGCGCCAGCTGCGAGCCGTTGGGGATGGTGCAGCGCATGGCCACAAACAATGCGGCAGTGAGCGGGATCAGCTCCAGCACCAGCACGCGGATCACCATCTCCAGCGCGTAGCGCGACAGGCCGTAACTCAGCGCCGTGACCACCACGATGCGCGTGAGCACCAGGCTGATGAGCGCGGCCAGCACCGTAAAGCCCAGCAGCACCGGCGCCGTGTCCAGATACAGGTGCCGGGCCAGTGCGCGGCGGGTGCCCTTGCCGTAGCTGGACGGCGACAACACCAGCACCAGCACCACCGCGCCCAAGTACAGGATGCGCCACCAGGCCACCGCCCAGCGCCGCGCCGTGTTCCACACACGTTCGGGCAGGGAGAGGCCGGGAAGACGCGAGATCATGGGCGGATCATAGCGGGGGCATGCGCCAGGGCAGCCGATGGCAGGCTTCTGGAGATATTTGGGCCATTTTCGGGCGGTAGCGCTAGAAAAATATGCCTGATCAGCTATTAATTAAGTAGCAAATAGCCCCTGCACAGCCACACCTCACAACAACTGCTCACACATGCCGTTTGCCCTGGCTGGGCATGGCGATGGCGCCCACGGGCTGCGCGTCAGCCCTTGCGTGTAGCGCTTCGATGATGTGACAAGTGGCGTCCGCGCCATCGCAGCGGCTGCGCAGCGCCTGCAGGTCGGCCTCCAGCGCCTGCAGCTCTGCCAGGCGGGTGCGCACATGCACCAGGTGTGCATCCAGCGTGTCGCAGGCGGCATGGCAGTCCGTCTTGCTGTCCAAGTCCAGCGCCAGCAAGGTTCTGACCTCGTCCAGCGACATGTCCATGGCGCGGCACAGGCGGATGAAACGCAGCTGGTGCACGTCGGCGCTGCTGTACATGCGGTAGCTGTTGTCGCCGCGCGCGCCGGGCGGCAACAGCCCCTCTTTTTCGTAATACCGGATGTTGGCCGCCGACACGCCGGACTGCTGGGCGGCCTCGCCAATGCGGAACTGTGCGGCGTTGGGATCCATGGGCTTGACCTTCAAGTGACTTCAAGGTTTCCAATGATGCCATCGCTTTCAAAAACCGTCAGGAGAAAACACCATGTCCGCCCATTGCCATCACGGCCACCACGACCACGGCGCGCCCAGCCACAGTCACGACGCCCCCGCCAGCGCAGACCCGCGCTACCGCCGCATTCTGTGGATTGCGCTCATCGTCAACGCCGCCATGTTTGTGGTGGAGCTGGGCGCGGGCACCCAGTCGGGCTCGGCGTCGCTGCTGGCCGACGCCATCGACTTTCTGGGCGATGCGGCCAACTATGGCCTGTCCCTATGGGTGCTGGCCATGGCGCTGACCTGGCGGGCACGCGCCGCGCTGCTCAAAGGGGCCAGCATGCTGGCCTTTGGCGTGTTCGTGATAGGCCGGGTGGCCTGGGGGGTGTGGCAAGGGGTTTCGCCCGAGCCCTTCACCATGGGTGGCGTGGGCCTGCTGGCGCTGGCGGCCAACCTGGGGGTGGCCGCCCTGCTCTACGCCTGGCGCGAGGGCGATGCCAACATGCGCGGCGTGTGGCTGTGCACCCGCAACGATGCGCTGGGCAACCTGGCAGTGATGGCGGCCGCGCTGGGGGTGCTGGGCACGGGCACGGCCTGGCCCGATCTGGTGGTGGCGGCCGTCATGGCGGGCCTGGCCATCAGCGGCGGCTGGAGCGTGATCCGCCACGCGCGGCAGGAGCTGGCCAGCACCGCAGGCGCCCCCGCAGCCCACGGGCACTGATCCATGCGCGTACGCCTGTCCATCCCGCTACATGCACCGCCCGAATGGGTGGCTGCGCAACTGCAAAGCACCGCCGTGTTCCGCCACATCACGGCGCCCCTGGTGCGGTTCACGCGCCCGGGCGGCGCGCCCTGTCCCACCCACTGGCCTCCCGGGGATCTGCCGTTGCAGATGTGGCTGCTGGGGCTGCTGCCCCTGGGCACCCAAACCGCGCGCATCTCCATCGAGCCCGCCGCGCAGGACGGCGCATGGCCCACGCTGCGCGACAACGGCGAGGGCACGCTGATGCGGCGCTGGGACCACCGCATCACGCTGCAGCCGCTGCCGGACGGCCGCACGCTCTATACCGACGACATCGACGTGGTCGCGCGCCACCTGCCCTGGCTGATGACGCCCCTGAGCGCGGCGTTTGCCCAGGTGTTCTACCGGAACCGACAGCGGCGCTGGCGCCAGCTGGCGGCGCGCCACGCGGCTGAGCCCATGGCTGACGCCTTGCACACGCAGCGCGCGTTCGACCACCTGCTGGCAGCATTTGCGCACGATGCCAGCGCACCGCCCGCCACCCGTTGGCACTGGCTGGAGGCCGCGCATGTGCTGGGGCAGACCACGCTGTCGCTGCATTGGCGGTCGCACACGGCCATGCTGCGCTACGCCCTGCAGTTGCGCGACCTGCGCGAGGCCGGTGGACAGGTGCTGCGGCTGGCCCTGGTGCCGCTGGGCCATGCGCTGGCGCGGCTGCCCATCGGCAACACGGGCCGGGCACGGGTGAGTGCATTGGCGCCCATGGCGCCACAGCCGCACACCACGCGGCTGATTGAGGGGGCGATGGCAGCTGCGTGCCTGCGGCCCGCCCAATTATTGCCAAAAACTGGCGATAGCGTTTGATCTGTATGCGCTAGCAGCTATCAAATCAGGAGTAATCGATCAACGGACAGTGCCGCCACCGGGCACCCGAAATTTGACGCACGACAAGCCCGGCATGGGGCTTGCATGGTCCAATCCACTGCCTGTGCGCCGCCCTCTGCCCCGGGGGCCGCGGGCACAGCCCTCATTCCTTTTGCTTGTCGCCCATGCCCTCCCCCGCCCCTGCCGCCCCCGCAACCCCTGCCCCGCTGGTCGTGCCCCACAGCCTGACGGAAGACGCCGTGGCCATCTTCACCGGGGTGTTGCTCATCTCGGTGGGGGTGGCGTTTTTCACCAGTGCGGGGTTGCTCACGGGTGGCACGGCGGGGCTGGCGTTTTTGCTGCACTACGCCACGGGCATCGGCTTTGGCAAGATCTTCTTTGTGCTCAACCTGCCGTTTTACTGGCTGGCATTGCGCAAGCTGGGCCGGGCGTTCACGGTCAAAACCTTCGTCGCAGTGCTGCTGCTGTCGCTGCTGACCGAACTGCAGTCGCAACTATTGCAATTTGCGCAGCTGCAGCCGCTGTATGCGGCCATTGCGGGCGGGTTGATCACGGGAACGGGCTTCCTCGTGCTGTTCCGCCACCGCTGCAGCCTGGGCGGCGTGGGCATTGCCGCCCTGTACCTGCAGGACCGCTATGGGTGGCGTGCGGGCAAGGTGCAGATGGCCGTGGACTGCGTCATCGTGCTGCTGGCGCTGTGGACGGTGGAGCCCCTGCGTGTGGCCTGGTCGATTGCAGGTGCCGTGGCGCTCAACCTGGTGCTGGCCATGAACCACCGGCCGGGCCGCTACATGGCGGTTTAGGGTGGTGTATTACTACGACGACACCTGCCAGCCCAGCCCGCTGTGCAGCAGCTGCTCCAGCGCCTCGATGGGCACCGGGCGGCTGAACAGGTAGCCCTGCCACAGCGTGCAGCCGTGGCGCTCCAGAAACGCGCGCTGCGCCTCGGTCTCCACCCCCTCGGCAATCACGTCGATGCCCAGGCTCTGCGCCATGCCGTTGATGGTCTGCACGATGAGCTCGTCGGTGTGCTGGATGCCGATGTTGCGCACAAAGCTCGGGTCGATCTTGAGCTGGTCCAGCGGCAGCCGCGTGAGGTACGACAGCGACGACTGGCCGGTGCCGAAGTCGTCCATCGAAAAGCGCAGGCCCAGCGCGCGCAGTGCGTTCATCTTGGCGATGGTGTCGTCCACGTTGTCCAGCGCCAGGCTCTCCGTCAGCTCCAGCTTCAGGCGGTCGGGCCGCGCGCCGGTCTGTCGCAGCACTGCCACCACTTGCTCCATGAAGTCGGCCTGGCGAAACTGGCGCGCGTTCACGTTCACCGCCAGTTGCAGGTGGGCGGTGGCCGGGTCGTCTTGCCAGCGGGATGAACTCGAACGGCGGCACCATGCCACGCTCTGGGTGGTTCCAGCGGATCAGCACCTCGGGACCCACCACATGCTTGCCGCAGCCTACCTGCACCTGGTAGTGCAGCGTGAACTGGCCCTGTTCCGGTGCCGTGCGCAGGTCGTTCTCCAGCGCCGCGCGGGCCGTGACGGCGGCCTGCATGCGCGGGTCAAAAAAGCGGATGCCGTTGCGCCTCGCGGTCTTGGCGGCGTACATGGCCAGGTCGGCGCGCTTGACCACCTCTTCCACCGTCTGCCCCTGGCCGCTGAACAGCACGGCGCCCAAACTGGTAGTGCTGTGCACATGGTGCGATGCGAGCTGGTAGGGCTGGTTGAGCGCAGCCAGAATCTTTTCGCCCACCGCCTGCGCCTGCTCGGCCGCATCGGTGGCTAGGGCCCCAGGTCTTCCAGCAGCACCAGAAACTCGTCGCCACCCACTCGTCGCCGCCCAACCGCGCGACGGTGTCGCTCTCTCGCACGCAGGCCGTGAGCCGCTGGGCCACCTGCAGCAGCAGCACGTCGCCCATGTCGTGGCCCAGGGTGTCGTTCAGGGTCTTGAAGTGGTCGAGGTCCAGGCACAGCAGAGCCCCTTGCAGGCCCGCGCGCGCACTGGTGGCAAACGCCTGCTGCAGGCGGTCCATCATCAGGCGGCGGTTGGGCAGGTGGGTGAGCGGGTCGTAGAACGCCAGGTGCTCGATCTCCCGCGCCGCCGTACGCTGGGTGATGTCGCTGAGGGTGGCGACATTGGCGGGCGCCTTCAGCGGCCACGCATTGCACAGCAGCTCGCCATCCGCCCGAGGCACACCAATGTTGACGTAGGTGGTGTTGAGCGACAGCACTTCGGCCAGGTAGCGCCCGCACTAGGGGGCGGAGGGGTCGAGCACCTGCGGCATGGCGGCCAGCTGCTCCAGAAACTGGCGGGTGTTCTGGTTCAGGCGTTGCCGGGTGCCGGCCACTGACTGCAGGGTCTGCAGCGCGCGCTCTTCGGCGGCAGCGATCGCGTCTGTGCGGTGGGCACGTGCCAGGTGCACCACCAGCAGCACCGCCGGCAGCGTGGCCCACAGCACCAGCCAGCGAATCCGCGCGGACAAGGTGCACCACATTCCAGCGACCCATGGGGTATACCGACCTTTCTGTGCAAGAGAAAGGCGCTTGGAAACATATTGGCCGGGACCTGCGAAAAAATGAACAGGGGGGCAGACGTGCTTCGTCACGTGGTAATGCTCATTTTCCCAAAAGGCATGCACGATTTGCGCGGGTTTGCACTCAGGGTCCTTGGCCGGTTGCCCCGGCGCGCCGGGCCAGAAAAGGGCGTGCCTGTGGAACCTTGGGCCGCCCCGCCGTATCATTGAAGGATGCGTCGCGGCTTTTTCTTCCTGCTGATGGTGGTGCTGGTCCTTCGGGGCCTGACAGGCACGGCTATGGCGGCGGGCGTCATGGCGCCGCTGCTGCCTGCAGGCCCGGCGCAGCACACGGCGGTCCATCAGCCCATTGCGGAAGGCATGGCTCACGACCACAGCCACCCCCACGATCAGTCCGTAATCCTTGCCAAGGCCGAGGACTCGGCACCCGCCGACGCCCATGCGCACCATGGCAGCCCGGCCGCCGAACCCGCCCTCGACCACAGTGCCAGCCATGCTGCAGCGTGCCAGGACCACGGCACGGGCTGCCCGACTCACAGCGACCACGAACACCACAGCGCCAGTTGCTCGGCCTGCGAAATCTGCCATTCGGCCATGCTGGGCCTGCCCGCATCGCTGACCCCCGCCCACCTGCCCGCCGGAGCCCTGCTGCCCCTGGCCTCCGCGCAGTTTGACAGCGCCCCCGCAGCGCTGGCCATCAAACCACCCATCGCCTGATCTCCGACGCCCGAAGTGCGTCTGCCACGGCCTGATGGACCCCGAACCACGGGGCCCATCGGGCGGCAGCGCCGTGTTTTTTGGTTCGTTGTCTGGAGATCGCCATGCGCGCCCCTGCTATTTTTGTCTCTTCTCCGTCGCCCGGGCCATCGTGGCCCATGCGACTGGCTTGTCTCGCCCTGTTGTCGCCCTTGCTGGCGCAAGCCCAGGGCCCAGCTTCACCCGACGCCACCCGCGCCGATGCACCCACCGCTCCCCTGCCCTACACGGCCATGCCACCGCAGCCCCCGCTGGTGGACGCCTTGCCCAGTCCCCAGGCCTGGCGCCAGGCACACGATGCCGTGGGCGCGTTCCCGCGCGGCCATGCGGACATCGTGGCCTGGGAGGCGCAGCGCGATTCCGCACCGCCCCCAGCGCCCGCAGCCTCCGCAGCGGCCCCCATGCCACACCACCATCAGGGCATGCAACACGGCATACCCCATGGAAAGCCGCCTGGCACAGCCCACGAGATGCACCACGGCAGCGCAGGGAGTGCCCACCCCGCCCACCACTCCGAACAGAAGGGCAAGCCATGACCAGCACCCACCGCCTTTCGGTGCTGGCCGCCGCCGCCCTGCTGGCGGGCTGCGCCAGCGTGTCGCCCGACGGCCTGCGCAGTGATGTCACATCGCTGACGGCTGGCCGTACCGCCGGTGTGGCGCAGGCGGCCTTGCCTGCCATGGACCCGAGCGCCCGCGCAAGGGCCCAGCAGTCCATCGACCGCTGGCTCGCACAGCCCCTGACACAAGACGCCGCCGTGCGCATCGCCCTGCTCAACAACCCCGGCCTGCAAGCCCGGCTGGCCGCACTGGGCGTGGCCGATGCCGAGCGGGTGCAGGCCATCTCGCTGCCCAACCCGCACCTGACCCTGGGGCGTTTCACCAACAGCCAGGAGCGTGAGATCGAACGCACCCTGGCCTTTGGCCTGATGGACATCATCACCCTGCCCTGGCGCACCCAGCGCGAGGCCGAGCGCCTACAGATCGCCACGCTGCAAGCCGCGCAGGACGTGGTGCAACTGGCCGCAGACACCCGCCGTGCCTGGCTGCGCGCCGTGGCGGCCGAGCAGATGGCTGCCACGCACGACCGCATGGTCGAAGCCGCCGAGGTGGGGGCCGAGCTGGCACGCCGCATGGCGCAGGTAGGCAACTGGAGCCGCCTGCAGCAGGCCCGCGAGCAAGCCGTGCTGCACGAGGCCAACAGCCAGCGCGCCCGCGCCCGGCTGGCGGCCGCCACCGCCCGCGAAGACCTGAACCGCCGCCTGGGCGTGTGGGGCGCGCAGGCGCAATACCAGCTGGCAGCGCAGCTGCCCCCTCTGCCCGCCACCGCCTTGCCCGCAGACGGTATCGAAGCCACCGCACTGCGCGAGCGGCTGGATGTGCAGGCCGCCCGCCGCCAGCTGGACACCCAGGCCACCCGCCAGGGCTGGAGCCGCGCGGGCGCCGTGTTTGGCGACATCGGACTGGCCTACAGCCGCAACACCGCCACCGAGCGCGCCACCGGCAGCAACGACATCAAGCGCGGCTGGGAGATCGAACTGCCCCTGCCCCTGTTCGACTGGGGAGGCGCGGCCCGCACCCGCGCCCAGGCCGAGGTGGAGCAAAGCGCCGCCCAGCTGCAAGACACCGCCGTGCGCGCCCGCAGCGAGGTGCGCGCCGCCTGGCTCACCTACCGCACCGCCCTCGACCTGGCGCGCCAGCAGCAGGCGGAGGTCGTGCCCTTGCGCCAGCTCATCAGCGACGAAACCACGCTGCGCTACAACGGCATGCTGGCCAGCGTGTGGGACATGCTGGCCGAAGCACGCAACAGCACGCAGGCCGTGGCCAACGCCATCGAAGCGCAGCGCGACTTCTGGCTGGCCGAGACCGACCTGCAATTGGCGCTGACGGGTACCTCGCCCGGTGCCCTGCAGGGCCTCACCTCCGGCGCCGCAGCCTCCACCACCCCACAAGGCCATTGACATGAACCGCCGCAATTTCTTTTCTGGCGCCGCCACGGCCGTGGCTGCAGCCTCCGTCAGCCGCGTGGCCCTGGCCGCGCTGCCCGAGCCCGCAATGCAGTCCAGCGCCGACACCGCACCGCCGCTGCACCCGCCCACGGGTCGGCCCTACAACCCCGTGGTCACCCTGAACGGCTGGACCGCCCCCTGGCGCATGAATGCGGGAGTCAAGGAGTTCCACCTGGTGGCCGAGCCCGTGGTGCGCGAGGTGGCGCCCGGCTTCATGGTCAACATGTGGGGCTACAACGGTCAGAGCCCCGGGCCGACCATCGAGTTGGTCGAAGGCGACCGCGTGCGCATCTTCGTCACCAACCGTCTGCCCGAGCACACCACCATCCACTGGCATGGCCAGCGCCTGCCCAATGGCATGGACGGCGTGGGCGGCCTCACCCAGCCCGCCATCCAGCCGGGCAAAACCTTCGTGTACGAGTTCGTGGCGCGCCGCCCCGGCACCTTCATGTACCACCCCCATGCCGACGAGATGGTGCAGATGGCCATGGGCATGATGGGCCTGTGGATCACCCACCCCAAGGGCAGTCACCCGCAGATCGCCAAGGTGCAGCGCGACTACGCCTTCCTGCTCAACGCCTTCGACGTGGAGCCCGGCAGCATGGCCCCCAAGGTCAACACCATGCTGGACCACAACATTTGGTGCTGGAACAGCCGGGTGTTCCCCGCCATCAGCCCGCTGGTGGCGCGGCAGGGCGACCGGGTGCGCATACGCGTGGGCAACCTCACCATGACCAACCACCCCATCCATCTGCACGGGCACGAGTTTGAAGTGACCGGCACCGACGGCGGCCCCGTGCCCAAAAGCGCACGCTGGCCCGAGGTGACCACCGACGTGGCGGTGGGCCAGATGCGGCAGGTGGAGTTCATTGCCGACGAACCCGGCGACTGGGCCCTGCACTGCCACAAGAGCCACCACACCATGGGCGCCATGGGGCACGCCGTGCCCACCATGATCGGCGTGGACCATCGGGGCCTGGTCGGCAAGATCCAGAAGATCGTGCCCGACTACATGGTGATGGGCGAGCGCGGCATGGCCGACATGGGTGCCATGGAGATGCCGCTGCCCGACAACACCTTCCCGATGATGACCGGCACCGGCCCCTTCGGTCCGCTGGAGATGGGCGGCATGTTCACCACCCTCAAGGTGCGCTCAGACCAGCCCGCAGGCAGCTACGCCGACCCCGGCGACTACAGGCAGCCACGCGGCACCCAGGCCTTTGAATGGCAAGGCGCGCCAGCCGCCACGCCCCGCCCTGCACGTACCGACATCCCGGGTACGGCCCCGGGCGCCGCCAATGCGCGCAAGCCAGCTGCCAGCGGCCACCAACATTGACATTACCAACCGCCATGAACACTATCAAATTCATAGCTACCTGGGCAATATGCACTAGCGCATTCGGCACTTTTTCTGCCTATGGGCATGAAAACATGCCCCACCGCACCACCACAGCCCCCGTGGTCAAAGAGCAAAAGGACTGGGGCATTGCAGGCGACGCCCAGCAGGTGCGCCGCACGATCACCGTGCGCATGGGCGACGACATGCGGTTCAGCCCCCGCCACATCGAGGTGCGCGAGGGCGACACCGTGCGGCTGCGTGCCGAGAACCAAGGCAAGGTGCTGCACGAGATCGTGATCGGTACCAAGGCCGAGCTGGACCAGCACGCGGAGCTGATGAAAAAACACCCCGGCATGGAGCACGACGAGCCCTACATTGCCCATGTGGCAGCGGGCAAGAAAGGCGACATCGTGTGGCACTTCAACCGCGCAGGGCAGTTCGACTTTGCCTGCCTCATCCCCGGCCACTACCAGGCGGGCATGACCGGCACCATCACCGTGCTGGCCCGCAACCCCTAACGCCAGGAGAAACACCATGACCCTCCCACGCCACCGTTCCACACACGCCCCGGCCAGCCCGCCCCGCCGCCAATGGCTCGCCGCCACCCTGCCCATGCTGGGCGCGGGTTTGGCTGTCGCTTTGCTGCCGGGTGGGTCCCGCGCCGCCAACAGCACACCCACGCCGCTGGAAGTGTGGAAAGACCCCAACTGCGGCTGCTGCCAGGACTGGGTGGACCACATGCAAGCCAACGGCTTTGCCGTGAAGGTGCACGCCACCGGCAACAACGCCGTGCGCGCCCGCCTGGGCCTGCCGCAAAAGCTGGGCTCATGCCACACCGCGCTGGTGGGCGGCTACCTGGTGGAAGGCCATGTGCCCGCCAGCGACGTGCGCAAGCTGCTGCAGCAAAAGCCCAAGGCCCTGGGCCTGACCGTGCCCGGCATGCCCGTGGGATCGCCCGGCATGGACGGCGCCGTGTATGGCGACCGACGCGACCCGTACGACGTTCTGCTGGTAGCGCACGACGGCAACACACGCGTGTTCAACAGCTACAACAAAAAGGCATCGACATGAAAAAGCACCTCTTCTGCATCCCGCTGGCTGCCAGCCTGCTCGTCTTGGGCACAGGGCCCGCCCTGGCCCAAGCCCCCGCAGCGGCCGCCGCAGACAGCCACAGCAGCCACCCCCCCGCAGCCGCCGCATCGACCGCGCCCCAGGCGGAGCTGAGCGAAGGTGAAATCACCCGCTGGGACCCGCGCACCCTGCGGCTCACCCTCAAACACGGCGAGATCAAGAACCTGGAGATGCCGCCCATGACCATGGTGTTCCGCGTGGCCGACGCCAGCGTGGTGGGTGATCTGAAACCCGGTGACAAGGTGCGTTTTCGGGCCGAGCAGATCAGCGGCGCGTACCACGTTCAGCGGATCGACAAAGCGCCCTGAAGCGGCTCCACGCGCAGCGCCAGGGCCCTGATGCTGCGCATCTGTCGGACGGCGCATGGGCACCATAATCAACGGCCATGAGTTCTTCACACGCATTGGCTGGCGACGCTGGCAGCATCACCCGCGTGGCCGGCATCGAGGTCGGCCACTTCACCGAAACCCGCCGCCCCACGGGCTGCACCGTCATCATCACCCGCGAGGGCGCCGTGGCCGGGGTGGATGTGCGGGGTGCTGCCCCCGGCACGCGCGAGACAGATTTGCTCAACCCCTCCAACCTGGTGGACAAAGTGCACGCCATCATGCTCGCGGGCGGCAGCGCCTGGGGGCTGGACGCCGCCACCGGCGCCGTGCACTGGCTCGAAGAGCGCGGCGTGGGCTTTGACGTGGCCGTGGGCCGCCTTCCCATCGTGCCCGCGGCGGTGCTGTTCGATCTGCTGGTGGGCGACATGCGCATCCGCCCCGATGCGGCAGCGGGCTACGCGGCATGCGAGGCAGCATCCACCGCCGACCCGGCCGAAGGCAACGTGGGCGCGGGCACCGGCGCGGCGCTGGGCAAGATCTTCGGCATCCAGCGCGCCATGAAGGGCGGCATTGGCACCGCCTCCGTCACCGTGGACGGCGTTACCGTAGGTGCGCTCATCGCTTGCAATGCCCTGGGTGATGTGATCGACCCGGACACCGCCCAAGTGATTGCCGGAGCCCGTACCGACGACGGACTGCGCCTGCGCGACACACGCCGCGCCCTGCTGCGCGGCGACCCGCCCCAACCCCTGTTGGCGGGCACCAACACCACCATCGGCGTGGTGGCCACCGATGCGGTGATCTCCAAGGTGCAGGCCCACCGCCTGGCCGTGGCCGCGCACGACGGGCTGGCACGCAGCATCAATCCCGTGCACACCATGTCCGACGGCGACACCCTCTTCAGTCTGGGCACAGGCCGCAGCGGCAAGAGCCTGGGCATGATGGTGCTGACCACCATGGCAGCCGAGGCCACGGCCATCGCCACCGCGCGGGCGGCACGCGCTGCGCGCGCAATCACCACCGCCGACGGGTTGTACCTGCCATCGGCGGCAGAGCTGGGCTGACACCCACAGGGCGGCGCGGGACGCCCCCGATGCGTGGAAAGAACTCCAGGCCCTCCGCGGACGGCGCGCAAGGCCCTGCCGTGCGCGGTCAAAAAACCTTGACGGGGCGAAAAAGTGACCCAGGATCAGGGGCTGTGACGCGCTGCGGCGACCTGCGCCACCCGCGCGCATGTGGCTACTTGCTCACAAAAAATGGAAAACATGGCGCGTTAGCCCATAAAAGTGCATCATCATCGCCACCAGCTGGAGACCCATTGCATGAATGTCCTGCAAAACCTGAGCATCAAGACGCGTCTTGGCATTGGCTATGTTGTCCTGACCTGCGCACTGATTCTGGTGGCCGTCATGGGCATCCGTGGAATGTCCATGACGCAGGAGAGCCTGGACAACCAGGTCAATCGCCTGAACGTGATCAAAAGTCTGGGCAACCGGGTTCTTGATACGGCCAACGCGAGGGCCGTGTCTGCGCGCAACTTGGTGATCGCTGGCTCCAAGGAGGATGCTGAGGCGGAAACCCGGCGCATTGGGGTGGCCCACGAAGCCATGGGCAAGGCGCTCCAGGGAGTGGAAGAGGCCCTCAAGACAGCCCCCCCAGAAGCCGCCCCGCTCAACACGCTGCTGGCCGAGATCAAGAAAACCGAGGCGGCCTATGGCCCCGTGGCGCTGGAGATCACCCGGCTGGGGAGCCTGGGAGAAAAAGATGCGGCCATCAAGAAAATCAACGAAGAATGCCGGCCCCTGCTGAACAAGCTGGTGGCAGATATCGAAGCCTTCCTGGCCGAGAGCGACGCCATCAGCAAACGCGCTAGTCAGGAATCGATGCATCAGTTTGAATCGTTGCGGTTTCAGCTGATCCTGCTCAGCATCACCATGGTGGTGTTTGCCTGTGTGCTTGGCATTGCCACCACGCGTTCTATCGTCCGGCCCCTGAGCGAGGCAAGCCAGGCGACGCAGGAGTTTGCGCGGGGCAACCTCGCCACCCCGCTGGTGGCGCAAGGCAAAGACGAGATCGCTTCGGTCGTTGCCTCCATGGAAGCCATGCGACTGAGCCTGTCCAACCTGGTGGCAGGAGTGCGCCAGGGATCGGAGAGCGTATCGACCGCCAGCGCAGAAATCGCGCAGGGCAACCAGAACCTGTCAATGCGCACGGAGCAGCAGGCCAGTGCCCTGCAGCAAACCGCGGCATCGATGGAACAGTTGGGCTCGACCGTGAAGCAGAACGCGGACAACGCGGTCAATGCAAATCGGCTCGCGCATTCGGCCTCGACCGTGGCGCAGCAAGGGGGCGAAGTGGTCGCCATGGTGGTCGCCACCATGAAGGACATCAACGACTCCAGCCGCAAGATCAACGACATCATCAGCGTGATTGACGGCATTGCGTTCCAGACCAACATCCTTGCGCTCAATGCCGCGGTGGAAGCCGCCCGCGCCGGCGAGCAGGGCCGAGGATTTGCTGTAGTGGCCAGCGAGGTGCGCAACCTGGCCCAGCGCAGTGCCGCCGCTGCCAAGGAGATCAAGCAACTGATCACCGAAAGCGTAGGCCGCGTAGAGCACGGCACCGCCCTTGTCGACAAAGCAGGCCAAACCATGACCGAAGTCGTGGCCAGCATCCGCAACGTCACGCACATCATGGGCGAGATCAGCGCCGCCAGCTCCGAACAAAGTGCGGGGGTCACCCAGGTGGGCGAAGCGGTCACCCTGATGGACCAGGCCACTCAGCAAAATGCTGCATTGGTGGAAGAGATGGCGGCCGCAGCGGCCAGCCTTCGCGGACAGGCCGACGACCTCGTCAATGCAGTGGCAGTCTTTCGGATTCAAGGCAGCGGATCTGCTTTGCTGATTAAGTGATCTGAAGTCCCTGAAGAAACGGCGCAGACAGGAATAGAAGGAATTGATTCTGGAAGCGTGACGGCCGCGAAGGCATTGCGTCAGCAGGTCCCCCAACGGCATGGCGTGTCCCCATCCGTGGGCCTGACGCACACCTCGCGTTATCAGAAGGTCCAACCTGATTCTTCGTCAACTCCCGTAAGCACTCAGTGCCGATCGGAGCGTTCAGGCCATCCTGATGACGCGAGGAGTCGGCGACCTGCGACCAACCGCTTGAACGATTGACCGACCTATGATGCAGCGAGTGGAATCTGCACAAAGGTTGGGCCTGCCCCCCCTTCCCATGGCCCCGGATCGGAACAAGGAGAGTTAACCCATGAGAGATCATATGTTTCAGAAACGTGCATGGCTGCTGTGCCTGCCCTTGCTCGTGGGCACACCGCCCGCACTGGCGCAGGATCAGGTGGTGGATTTGCAGTCCAGCGGCGGCTACACCTCCTACCGCTTGGCGGACGATGTGACCCAGGTGGATCTGGTGGAACAAACCCAGGGAGCGTGCCGCTTCAACCGCACCTGGGGCTATGACCTGACCAACCGCGAGCTGTGGACCAACGGAGGTTGCGGCGGTCGCTTCAAGATTACGCGCACCTATACCTCCGGCAACAACAACGGCTCCAATGCCGGGGCGGCGGTAGCGGCTGTGGCCGCCATTGCGGGCATTGCCTTGTTGGCCAACCACAACCGCCACGACGACGACCGGCGCCCCGAGTACGCGGGCTACCCCGGCCAGGGTGGCGACTGGGGGCGCGAAATCCGCGTGAACGGCCGCCTGTGCCTCGATGTGCGGGGTGGCAAGTTCCAGCCTGGCACCACCTTGCAGGTGTACGAATGCAACGGTACGGCATCCCAGCGTTTTGCAGTGGGGCGCGGCGGCGAGATCCGCGTACGTGACCTGTGCGTGGATGTGGACCGTGGCGACCCACGGGATGGTGCTCGGGTGGTGCTGTGGTCCTGCTCGGGCTCGCGCAGCCAGAGCTGGTTCACCCGGGGTGGGCAGATCGTGAGCCAGCTCACCGGCAAATGCCTGGATGTGGATGCCGGCCAGATACTCCCTGGGGCGCACACGATGGTGTGGCCCTGCAACCGCAGCCCCAGCCAACGCTGGTGGTGGTAAGGAGTCCCCATGCAAAAAAATCTGCAACGCATCTCTGCAAGCGCTTGCGCCGTCTTGCTGGCACTGGCGGCTCACGCAGCCAACGCAGCCGACACGGAGGTATCGTCACCCACCACGCCACCCCGCCCAGCAAAGGCCCACAAACCGGTGGCCCCAACCCTCACCCACCGGCTGCAAGCCATCTGCTCGGCAGCTGATCTCAACCACGACGGAAACGTGTCGCTGGATGAGTTTCACCAGGACATCGTGCAGGGCTGGCACAGCCTGGGCCCCGATGCAGAGGGTTACGTCCATCTCGCCCACCTCAGCCAGTTGCCCCGCATCGGCAAAGGCCAGCTGAGGCGGCTGGCTGCAGCCGACAAGGATGGGAACGGAAAGCTGTCGTTCACCGAGGTGGTGCAGGCCCGCATGGCCTACTTCGAAGCGGCAGATGTGGACCAGAACGATTTGCTCTCGCTGCAGGAATGCATGGCCTACGAGCGCCAGCGCAGGCGCCCGCCGCAGTAGGCGACCCGGCTGGCGATTTCAACACCCCAGGTATTCCAGGCCGGGGCGACTCCTGGGGCGTGAAGACAAGTGCTGATACGCGGCGCTATAGCTCCTGCCCGGATAATCCACCGGCTAGCTGATTGCGTGACAGGGCTACGGAACGACCCTGTTGCGCTGTCGGGTCATCACGGTTGGCTGCCGCGCCACTTTCGCCCTGTTTTCGCTCCGTTGGTCCATCCCCCATGCCCCAGGCCTTTCGCAATACCTTTCTCACCCTGCGCGATCTGATTGTGTCAGCGGGCCCCCTCGCCTTCTTGGCGGTCGGGCTGCTGGTGCTGGCCTATTGGTGGCTCAACCCCAATCCGCCCAAGACGGTGACTCTGGCCACCGGCCCCGCCCAAAGTGCCTATGAAGAGTTTGGCAAGCGCTACCAGAAGGCATTGGCTGTCGACGGGATTGATGTGGTACTGCTGCCCAGCGAGGGCTCGTCACACAACCTGCAGCTGCTGAGGGACGGCCAGGCTGATGTGGCCTTTGTGCAGGGCGGTACGGCTGATCTGCAGCCCGATGACCCGGACAACCTCGTGTCCCTGGGCAGCCTGTTTGTGGAGCCGCTGTGGCTTTTCTACCGCACCGACGCAGCAGAGCGAATGCACAACGCCCCCCGACTCGATAGCCTGCGGCAGCTGCGCGGCTGGCGGGTCAACGTGGGATCAGAGGGCAGCGGCGTTCCCACGCTGATCGAGCGCCTGTTGCAGGCCAACAAGGTCGAGTCCGGGTCGGTCAAGCTGTCGAGGCTGGAGCAGACGCCTGCCACGGTGGAGTTCCTCGTGGGCCGGCTCGATGCCCTGGTGTTTGCCTCGGCGCCCGAATCGCTGATGGTGCAGATGCTGCTGCAGACACCTGGTGTGCAACTGCTGGATTTTGCGCAGCACGAGGCCTACGCGCGGCGGTTTCCGTTCCTCACCCCCGTGACGCTGCCCCGCGGCGTGGTGGACCTTGCAGCCAACGTGCCCCAGCGCGATGTCCGGCTCGTGGCCACCACCACGTCCCTGCTGGCACGCGACGGCACGCACCCCGCCCTGCTCACCCTGTTTGCCCAGAACGCCCAAAAGCTGCACAGCGGCGCAGGCTGGTTCAACCGGGCGCGTGAGTTCCCCAACACGCGCGGCAGCGAGCTGCCGATTGCCAAGGAGGGCGACCGGGCCATGAACGAGCCGGTGCCCATGCTGCAACGCTACCTGCCGTTCTGGCTGGCCAACCTGATCGAGCGTATGTGGCTGGTGCTGGGCATCTTGCTGGCCATCATGCTGCCGCTGTCGCGCATCGTCCCGCCGCTCTACCAGTTCCGGGTGCGGTCGCGGGTGTTCCGCTGGTATGGCCGCCTCCGCGAAATCGAGAATGACCTGGAGATGGGCAAGAGCGATCCTGCAAGCCTGCTGCGCACCCTGGACAGCCTGGAAGCCCAGGCCGAAAAGGTGAGCGTGCCGTTGTCGTATGCGGACGAGCTGTATGCCCTGCGCAACCACATCCACCTGGTGCGCAAAAAGCTGCTGCGCGCGTCGGAGGGGGCGGGCGGATCGGCTGACCACAGCCCCCCCCGGGCGAGGGGATGACTGAAAACAGCATGAAGGGAACAGGGAGCGCAGCAGGAAATGGGCATTGACCCAAGCTTCAGCGGCACGAGGCGGTGGCAATACTCAAAGCTCCACCCGCAGCGCAGGTGTCTTTCCGCTCAGCGATTCTTGGGGGTCTTGGCACCCGAGGCCGGGGCCAGAGGCGCGGACTTGGACAGCGGCGCCATTCTGGAGCTGGAGCCCGTACGCCCCTCAGACGACCTGCGATCTGCCCCACCCGTCTCCGCAACGCCCGAAGCGCGGGCCGCCGGCTTGGCTGGTTTGGGCGGCTGGGCCGGCACCACGCGCAGAGAGCCTTCAGCCGCCAGCTTGTCTCGCATGCGGCGGGTCATGGACTGGGTGCTGGCATCGGGCGCAGTGAACAGAAACAGGGTGCCGTGCGGGCTGGCCCACGTAAGCTGGGTGCGCACCACCCGGCCATTGGTCACCAGTTCCACCCACGCCCCGATGACAAAGTCAGCATAAGGGTCCGGCGTGTCCAGCGGAGCCTGGGCGCTGTCCTGCAGGGCAGGACGAGCAGCGGACGCCTCGGGCGGTTCAGCGAGTTCTGCCACCTCGGCGGCCGCTTCGGGCTCGGGCGCAGGGGCCGGTGTGGGGGCGGCTGGCGCCGGCTTTTCAAAAGCAGCCTGGTGCAACGCCACCAGCCGCTGCAAGAAAGCGCTGGTCTGCACCGCCGGGTAATTGATGGTCTTGAGCCCCTTGCGCAGTTTGGCCAGCAGGCCAGGGATGGCCTCGTTGAGCCGGTCCGTCTCCTGGCGGGTGAGGTCCGGCTGCGCCGTCCACAGCAGCACCGGGACCAGCGCCAGGTAACCGCTGGGGTCATCGTCCTGGCTATCGTCACCGCGCATCACCTGCGCCAGCGCCACCACGTCAGCCCAGGGGCCCGCCGCAAAATCCAGCACGTCCGACGGCACTTTGTCCACATCGGGCAGTTTGCGGATATCGGCTGCGATCTTCTCGGCCAGCAGTTCGCGCTGCTCGGCCTGCAATTTGGCTTTCTGTTCGGCCTCCTGCTGGGCCTTGATCTTTTGTTCCTGGGTGTCCCAGGCCGACTGCAGCGCCTTGAGCACGGTGTCGAAGGGCCCCGCGTCCTTGACCTCATGGGCGGACAGGTGGCCCACCGCCTCCGTCACCAGCCGCATGAAACGACTGAAACCAGGCTCCGTCTCTGCAGTGAATGCCAGGCTGCGTTGCGTCAGCTCGTCCAGCAGGCGGCGCGCGGGGTGATTGCTGTCGGTAAAAAACCGTCCGTCGTGGTGCACCAGTTGCTTGAGCGCAGGTTCCAGGCTCTTGACCGCCTGCTGCACGGGAGGCAACAAGCGGGCGTCCTGCGCGATGTTGGCCATCATGCGCCCCACCACCTCCACCGCCATGGCGGTGGACTGGGTTGCGGCCTCCATGGGCATGGCGGCATAGACCACCGGTGCCACACCAGGCCCCCGCCAGCCGGCCAAAGGCACGGGCAAGGACCCGGGCTGGCTGACCGTGCCGCCCCCGGCCAGTCGGCCCACCAGCCGCTCCAGCTGGGCCATGTCTTCAATCGCTTCGGCGGCTGCGCCTGACGGGTAGTAGCCCCCTGCCAGCGATGACTGGGCGCTGACGGCTCCCGCACGGGGGTCCACCCAGCCCGGCTGACCCGCGCCGCTCGGCACCACCACCGCCTGTGTCGGCACGGCTCCGTAGCCCGGAGGAGGGGCAAAGGGATCGCCCCCCGCCAGCATCTGACGCAGGATGCCGACGGTCAGCAGCGCCTCTTCGGCAGCATCCACAGGCATGGGCACCATGGCACCTTGCTGCGAGTCGCCGCTCCAGCCCGTGCTGGAGCCCATGCCACGCCCGTAGCCAGTGTTGCCATAGTCGCCCATGGGCGCACTCATTGACGGGCCATAGCCCGAATAGCCGCCCCCGTACCCCGTGCCAGGGCCACCGTAGCCAGACCCGCCGTAACCGCTGCCCGGGCCTGCGCCGCGTCCGCCGCCCGAAGGCGTGCCGAGCACCGCGTAGCCCACCGGCTGCACGCCATGCTCGCGCAGGCTCTGGGCGGTTTTTTTGTATTCCTCGGCCAGCAGTTTGCCCAGCAAATCGCGCATGTGCTGCATCCACAGCTGGCGGACCTCTGCGGAAACGCCGGTCTCACCCACCACCTGCTGCAGCGCGCGGATGTAGCTCTCGGGCCGCAGCGGATTGCGTTCAGGCTGCACACTGCGCAAACCTTGGGCAGCGCTCACCAAGGTGTTGAGTTCTGCCAGCACGGCGTCCGTGGCATGGAGTGCGGACTGTTGGGCCTTGGATAGCTCCACCTGGGCCTGCATCTCGCTTTCGTCCATGAGCGAAAGCTCGCCAAAGTCCATGCCGGTATCGTCGGCCGAACTGCGCCCCTTGGCGACCGCAGGGCCTTCGGCAAAGATTTCGAGCAGGGCCATGGGATAGCCCTTGACCAGCGCTGCCTCGTGCTCGTTGAGCAGGCGCAGCGCATCGCTGAGCAAATTGCGCTGCTGGATGTTGCGGCTACCCGATTCCTCGCTCGTCAAGGCACTCTGGGTGACCTTGACGAGCTGCCCCATCAGTGCCTCGCCCCCGCGAACGGCGTTGACAACGCAGGCGCGGAAAACGGTTCTCAGACGCGAGGCGGGCAGGGACATGGTGGGAGGGAGGAATCGGACAAGAGGTTTCCAGATGCAATCCTACTTGACCTGGGCCCTTATTTGAGGGCCTTGAAACGCATCCGCTTGGGCTTTGCGCCCTCTTCACCGAGTCGCTTCTTCTTGTCGGCCTCGTACTCCTGGTAATTGCCGTCAAAGAACGTCCACTGGCTGTCACCTTCGGCGGCCAGGATGTGCGTGGCAATCCGGTCCAGGAACCAGCGATCGTGGCTGATAACCAACACTGTGCCCGCGTATTCAAGCAAGGCGTCTTCCAGCGCGCGCAGGGTTTCCACGTCCAGGTCGTTCGAGGGTTCGTCCAGCAGCAGCACGTTGCCGCCCGCGATCAGCGTCTTGGCCAGGTGCAGTCGGCCGCGCTCACCGCCCGACAGCATGCCCACCTTCTTTTGCTGGTCGCCGCCGTTGAAATTGAAGCGCCCAGCGTAGGCGCGGCTGGCCATGGTGAACTTGCCGATATTGATCATGTCCAGGCCGCCGGAAATGTCTTCCCACACGGTCTTGTCGTCCGACAGGGCATCACGGTGCTGGTCCACAAAGGCCATCTTCACGGTCGAGCCGATCACGACCTCGCCGCTGTCCGGCTGTTCGCGACCCGCAATGAGCTTGAACAGCGTCGACTTACCAGCGCCATTGGGGCCGATGATGCCGACGATGGCGCCGGCCGGAATGTTCATGGACAGGTTGTCGATGAGCACGCGGTCGCCAAAAGACTTGGTGACGTTCTTGAATTCGATTACCTGCGTGCCCAGGCGCTCGGCCACAGGAATGAAGATTTCCTGCGTTTCGTTGCGCTTTTGGTATTCGTAGTCGCTCAGCTCCTCGAAGCGGGCGATACGCGCCTTGCTCTTGGCCTGGCGGCCCTTGGCGTTCTGGCGCACCCATTCCAGTTCCTTCTTCAGAGCCTTGGCGCGGGCTTCTTCACCCTTTTGCTCGGACTCCAGGCGGGCCTGCTTCTGGTCCAGCCAGGTGCTGTAGTTGCCCTTGTACGGGATGCCGTAGCCCCGGTCCAGTTCCAAAATCCACTCCGCGGCGTTATCGAGGAAGTAGCGATCGTGGGTGATGGCCACCACGGTGCCCGGAAAGCGGTGCAGGAACTGCTCCAGCCAGTCCACCGATTCAGCGTCCAAGTGGTTGGTGGGCTCGTCCAGCAGCAGCATGTCGGGCTTGGACAGCAGCAGGCGGCACAGTGCGATGCGGCGCTTTTCTCCCCCCGACAGCAGGCCGACCTTGGCATCCCATGGGGGCAGACGCAGTGCGTCGGCCGCGATTTCGAGCTGGTGCTCGGAGTCCGTACCGGCCGTGGCGATGATGGCTTCCAGGCGGGCCTGTTCTGCAGCAAGCGCGTCAAAGTCGGCGTCGGGCTCGGCGTAGGCGGCATACACCTCTTCGAGCTTGGCCTTGGCGGCAAACACTTCGCCCATGGCCTCTTCCACACTTTCGCGCACCGTGTGCTCGTTGTTGAGCTGCGGCTCCTGGGGCAGGTAGCCGATCTTGATGCCCGGCATCGGGATGGCCTCGCCCTCGATCTCCTTGTCCACACCTGCCATGATCTTCAGCAGCGTGGATTTGCCCGAGCCGTTCAGACCCAGCACGCCGATCTTGGCGCCCGGGAAAAAGCTCAGGGAGATGTCCTTCAAGATCTGCCGCTTGGGCGGCACGGTCTTGGAGACGCGATTCATCGAATAAACGTATTGGGCCATGGAGGGTTCTAGCTTGCGAAAGTGGGCAGGAAGTCTGCATCCGAGCGGGTTTGGAGGACCATTTGGAGCAATCCAAAAAGGCACCGAACGCGCTCTCAAACCCTGGATTATCGGTCCATGCGACAATACCCCCGTTGCGGGCTCCAGTTGCCCGCCACATCAGCACACTGCTGGGGACGAAGGAAGCCACGCTTCCGGGCTCCCAATCCTGAACCTCATCAGCCTGAGACTGGCTCGGCAACCTCCCGGTTGCACGACAGGCGGATACCCAGCGCCCCGGACGGGCGCATCCAATGACATGACATTTGACGAACTGAACCTGGCTCCTGCCATCCTGAAGGCCGTGCACGAAACGGGCTATGAAACCCCCACGCCCATTCAGGCCCAGGCCATTCCCGCTGTTCTGGAAGGCCATGACCTTCTGGCCGGCGCGCAGACTGGCACCGGCAAGACCGCTGCGTTCACCCTGCCCATGCTGAACCGCCTCTCGCAAGGCACGGCACCCAAGAACAAGTTTGGCGGCAAGGGCATCCGCGCCCTGGTGCTGACCCCCACCCGCGAACTCGCCGCCCAGGTCGAAGAATCTGTACGCGAATATGGCAAGTACCTGGACATCAACTCCACGGTGGTCTTCGGCGGCGTGGGCATGAACCCGCAGATCGACCGCATCAAGCGTGGCGTGGACATCCTGGTGGCCACCCCCGGCCGCCTGCTGGACCTGCAGCAGCAGGGCTTCCTGGACCTGTCCACTGTGCAGGTGCTGGTGCTGGACGAAGCCGACCGCATGCTGGACATGGGCTTCATCCACGACGTGAAGAAGGTGCTGGGCCTGGTGCCCAAGGACAAGCAAAGTCTGCTGTTCTCGGCCACCTTCAGCGACGAAATCCGCGAGTTGGCAAACACCCTGCTCAAGAACCCCCAGAGCATTCAGGTCACCCCGCGCAACACCACGGTGCAGCGCATCTCGCAGGTGATCCACCCCGTGGGCCGCGGCAAGAAAAAGCAGGTGCTGCTGCACATCATCCAGCAGCACAACTGGAGCCAGGTGCTGGTGTTCACGCGCACCAAGTTCGGCGCCAACAACGTGGCCGAGTTCCTGACCAAGAACGGTGTGCAGGCGATGGCACTGCACGGCAACAAGAGCCAGAGCGCCCGAACGCAGGCCTTGGCAGGCTTCAAGAGCGGCGAGATCCGCGCCCTGGTGGCCACCGATATCGCTGCGCGCGGCATCGACATTGATGACCTGCCGCACGTCGTCAACTACGAAATCCCCAACGTCCCTGAAGACTACGTGCACCGCATTGGCCGCACGGGCCGTGCTGGCGCTACCGGCGAGGCCGTGAGCCTGGTCTGCATGGACGAAGAAGGCTTCATGATGGACATCGAGCGCTTCACCAAACAGCAGATCCCCGTGCAAGTCATCGAAGGCTTTGGCCCCGAGCCTGGTGAAAAGGCCGAGCCCATCGCCATGGGCCGCCAGACCATCTGGGGCGGCGCAGGCAAGCCCCCGAGCCGCGACGTGATGCAGGCTGCCGCCAAGGCCGCCCGCACCGAAATGATGGAACGCATCCGCACCAACAAGGCCAGCCAAGGCGGCGGCCAGGGTGGTGGCGGCGAGCGCGGCCCTCGTGCCGGCAATGGTGGCGGTGGCCGCTCCGGCGGCGGCGCGCCCCGCAGCGCCCAGGGCCCGGCCGGCGGCGGCCGTGGCGGACAAGGTGGTGGTCGCGGCGGCCCGCGTGACGGTGCATCCCAGGCACCAGCACGCAGCCGGGGCCCACGCCCCGAGGGCGGTGGCGGCCATCGCTACGATGACGCACAACCCCCCCGCGCCAATGCGCACCTGGGCACCCACCTGGGTCACAGCAATCCAGGCCATCGCAGCTCGGGCCTTGGTGCGGGCGGTCAGCCCGACCCCATGCGCACCAGCGTGGACAGCATGGCTGAACGCGGTCGCCGTGGTGGTGGCGGTGGGTATCGCAACTCTGGAGGTGGTGGCTATGGCGGCGGATCAGGCTCGGGTGGCGGTGGTGGCCGGGGCAACGGGTCTCGTGGGCCAGGCGGTCCTCGCGGCTCTTTTAACCGCTGAGTCACGCAAGGCGCCTTCTGCCCCCGCAGCGGGCGCGCCCGAGACCTCGGGCACGACAGTCCATGTGCTGCATGCCAAGGGGCGGCGAGCCCCCGCGCTGGCCCATCCCCGCCTGCAACTGCATGCGGTGGATTTTGCGGCGATGCCAGCTTTGCCCCCGGTGGATGACGTCTACATCACCCTGGGCACCACCATGGCTGCAGCAGGCAGCCAAAGCGCGTTCCGCGCGGTGGACTATGGCGCCGTGATGGCCACGGCCCGCGCTGCGCGTGCGGCCGGCGCCACCCGCTGCGGAGTTGTCACCGCCATGGGTGCCAACGCGCAGTCGCGCATTTTTTACAACCGCGTCAAAGGCGAGGTAGAGCGCGACCTGCAGCAGCTGGGTTTCGAGACATTGGTCATCGCGCGCCCCTCCCTGCTCATGGGCGAGCGCCGGGCGCTGCAGCAGGCCCACCGGCCCGCCGAATCGCTGTCACTCAAGCTGTTTCAGTGGCTGAACCCCCTCCTGCCCGCCAACTACCGCGCCTGCCCGGGCGCCGATGTGGCCCGGGCGCTGGTCCATGCCGTACAGTCGGGCCGGCGCGGACTGCAGGTGCTGTCCGGCCGTGCGCTGCAGCCTCGCTGACAGGCGGCTGCAGCCCGTGTGACCACAACGACGCTGCCCGCCCTCCATGCGCCCCACCGAATTCCCCCAACCGCTGGACACCCTGATGGTGGCCACCTGCAATGTGCTCAACCTGGCCAACCCGGGTCGCCTGTTCTACGAGAACCAGGACCCGTACAACCAGACCGAGTTTGAGCGCAAGATCACCTGGCTGGGGGAGCGCTTTCGGGCACTGAACGCCGATGTGCTGGCCGTGCAGGAGGTCTGGGACGATGCGGCTTTCAAGGGGGCATTGGGCAGGGGCGGCATGCGCTACGACTTCGTCGCCGTACCTGGAGCCGAGAACAACGACACCCAGCAAGGTGCGCAGGGCACACCCCGGGTGGGCCTGGCTACGCGGCTCAAGGTGGAGGCTGTGCAGTCCTTCGCCGACTTCCCCCCGGGTTTTCAGGTGGACGTGCCCGGCATTGGCCAGCACACGCGCTTTGAGCGTCCGCCCCTTGTGGCCACCTTGCGGATGAAGCATGGCCAGACCCTCAACGTCCTCACCGCCCACCTCAAATCCAAGCGCCCCAAGTTTCTGCAGGATGCCCTGGGCCAGCCGACCGAGGACCGGGACGACCGCAAGGTGGTCGCACTGGCCTCACTGCGCTCACTGATCATGCGTGGCGCCGAGGCCATGGCCCTGCGTTGCCTGGTGATCGACCTGCTGCACCGCACCAGCGTGCCCCTGGTGGTCCTGGGCGACTTCAACGACACCCCCGACAGCGTCACCACGCAACTGATCTGCGCCACCACCGACATTGCCTACGACCGGACGGCCCGCGATGTGGCACTGTTCAATGCGTACGACCTGCAGGGAGATTTCGCCTTGAAAAAGGACGTGGCCTACTCCCACATCCACCAGGGCGCCCCCTATGTGCTGGACCAGATCCTGGTCAGCGAGGAGTTCCTGCCCAACGGGCGCAACAGCGTGGGTGATGTACGCCGGGTGGATTATTTCAACGACCACCTGCATGAAGGGCGCGACCGCACGCGCTCGGACCACGGCTTTGTGCGCGCCCTATTGCGGCTGAAGCTGCCCAGTTCGCCTCCGATCCAGAGCGCATCCCTTTCGCCCACTGACGCCACTGCACCCAGCAACATCCCTCGCTGATCACCGCGACAGCCCAGGCCGCCATGCGTTTGCAACGGGATGTACGCTGACAAGGAGAGGCGGGTGCGCGCAGGTAACATCCACGTACAAAGCGCCCTACTCGCCCCACATCCGGGGCTCTCTCTGGCAGCCCACACCATGACCCAGCACACATTCCAGCGCGGCCGCGCCGATGCCAACCCGCTTTCACGCCCTGAACCACGGATCACGCGCTGGGCCGCTCCGGCCACACTGGCAGCGCTGCTGCTGACAGCCTGCGGCAGCACCCCGCTGCCGCCGTGGCCCTCCGCGCCAACGGCCCAGCAGCGCAGCGCCCCCGCGCCACTGCCGCGCGTCCAGCAAGGCACCGTGGTCCCCGCCCCGCTGGGACAACAGACACCCGCGCAGGTGCCGCCACCGCGCGCCGCCGTGGTGGCCAGCCCCCTGCCCCAATCCGCACCGCTTCTGGTGCGCGACGAAGCGCCCATGGCTCCGCCCTATGGCGATGCAGTGGCCGCGCGGTTCCCCAACCCGTCGGTGGTCTACAGCACCCCCGGTCTGGGGGCCGACCGCAGGGCCTTCACGACCAATGCGGAGGTGGGCCAATGGCTGCGCAGCCTGAGCGACAGCGTGCCCCGTGGCGGCACGCGCACCCAGTTGCTGCAGATCGGCACCTCGCAGCGCGGCGAGCCCATCCAGGGCCTGCTGGTCACACGTGCTGTCGGCACAGACCCTGCCAGCCTGGACAAGAGCGGCCGCCCCACCGTCGTACTGATCGGGCAGCAGCATGGCGACGAACCCGCCGGCAGTGAAGCCCTGCTGGTCATCAGCCGCGAACTGGCCCAGGGCCTTCTTGAACCGCTGCTGGACCGCATCAACGTGGTGGTGGTGCCCCGCGCCAACCCTGATGGCGCCGAGGTGGGCACGCGCGTTACTGCCAACGGCGTGGACATGAACCGCGACCACCTGTTGCTCAATACCCCCGAAGCCCGCGCCTTGGCGCAGGTCATCAACGACTACCGCCCCATCCTCGTCGTGGACGCCCACGAATACACCGTGGTGGGCCGCTATCTGCAGAAGTTCAACGCCATCCAGCGCTACGACGCGCTGCTGCAATACACCACCACCGCCAACTACCCCGAGTTCCTCACCAAGGCGTCGCAGGAGTGGTTTCACCAACCCATGGTGGCCGCCCTCAAGGCCCAGGGTCTGACGAGTGACTGGTACTACACCACCTCGACCAACCTGCAGGACAAGCGCATCTCCATGGGCGGCACCCAGCCGGACACGGGGCGCAACGTCCACGGTCTGAAGAACACGGTCAGCCTGCTGATCGAGACCCGGGGTGTGGGCATTGGCCGCATGCACATCCAGCGCCGCGTGCATGCGCAGGTCACTGCCATCACCAGCGCCCTGCGCACCACCGCCGAACGCGCCGCCAACCTGGAGCAGGTGCGCTCGTTCGTGGCCCGCGACGTGAGTGCCCTGGCCTGCCGTGACCAGGTGGTCATCGAGGCCGAAGCCACTCCCACCCAGCGCGACTTGGATTTTCTGGACCCAGAGACCGGCGCAGACCGCAGTATTCGCGTGGACTGGAACTCATCGCTGACGCTGCGCAACACCAAGGTGCGTGCACGGCCCTGCGGCTACTGGCTGTCGGCGGACGCCAGTGCGGCCGTGGAACGCCTGCGCCAACTGGGCATCCAGGTCATGCGGGTGGCAGAGCCTGGCTCCGTGCTGGCCGAGAGCTACCGCGAAACCGCGCGCGAAGCCGGCAACCGCCAGGACGTGATCGGCACCATTGCTGGCAGCGGCGACATCGTTCGCGTGCAGGTCTCCACACTGCGCAGCGCCATCGACGCGCCCGCTGGCAGCTTCTATGTGCCGCTGAACCAGCCGCGTGCGAACCTGGCCGTGGCTGCGCTGGAGCCCGACACGCAAAACAGCTACTTTGCCAACCACCTGATACAGGAGCTGGGCCAGAGCGCACGCGTGATGGCTGTGCCCTCTCTGGTGTTTGAAGAAACGGATTGACCCCCGCCGTGAGGCAGACCTGTTCAGGGCGTGAGACTGGGGTCTATTGCTCAAACGGGAGCAGATGGGGCGCTCCGTAAATACGCCGTCCGGAGGCGGCGCCCCCCTGGGGGCTGTCCCCACTTTGCTATCAATCAGATAGCTGCTCAGGCATATTCTTCTAGCGCTACCGGCAGATTTGACTCACATCATGCCGGTCCATGTAGTGGCGCAGGCCGCGTGGCGCGGGCCTGACGCTCCCGGGCACGCTCCAGCACGTGGCGGGTCATGGCCTGCGCCAAGGCATCTTCTGCAAGGAACACCTGGGCGTGGCTGCATTCCTGCACCAGCCGCTGGGCCTCGTCCTCATTGTGGCTGCGCACCACGATGTCCACCCCCGGGTTCAAAGTCTGCGCGGTGTCGATCATCTGGCGCACCTGCAATGCGTCGGGGGTGGCCACCACCAGCATCGCGGCCCGCGCGATGTGCGCCTGGATCAGGACTGCGGGCTCCACTGCGTCGCCAAACACGGCGGCCACGCCATCGGCCCGCAAGGCCTCTACCAGCTCCCGGTTCTGCTCGGCCACCACAAACGGGATATCGTTAGCCGCGAGCGTCGCCGCCACGCGCCGCCCCACCCGGCCGTAACCAACCAGCACCACCTGCCGCGCGAGATAGCGCGAATCGGTGGTCGTGGGTAACTCGGCCAGGGGATCATCACGCTGCTCCAGCCGTCTGGCCCACGCGGACCGGGCACGCAGCGAGTCTTGCAACGGTGCAATGGCACGGAACAACAACGGGTTGAGCGCCATGGAGAACAGGGCGCCCGCCAGCACCAGGCTGGCCCCTTCCGGCGGCAACAGTCCCAAAGAGGAGCCCAGTGCGACCAGAATGAACGAAAACTCCCCTATCTGCGCCAAACTGGCCGACACGGTGAGCGCCGTGTTGAGCGGATACCGGAACGCCAGCACCAGACCCGCTGCGGCCACGGTCTTGCCCAGCATGATGATGGCAACCACCGCCAGCACCTGCAGCGGGCGCTCCCACAAGACCGCCGGGTTGAACAGCATGCCGACGGACACGAAAAAAAGCACGGCAAACGCATCGCGCAGCGGCAGTGATTCGTGCGCAGCACGGTGGCTGAACTCGGACTCCCGCATCACCATGCCTGCAAAGAAGGCCCCGAGCGCAAATGACACGCCAAACAGCGCAGCCGACCCAAACGCAATGCCCACCGCCGCGGCCACCACGCACAGCGTGAACAGTTCACGCGACCCGGTGCGTGCCACCTGCCATAACAGCCAAGGAAACAACCTGCGCCCCACCAGCAGCATCAGCGCCACAAACCCGCCCACCTGCAGCAGCGTCCACCCCAGCGTGCGCCAGAGCTGCGCGGCATCCAGGTCGGCCCCGGTGCCGCCTCCCAGCCATCCCCCCAGCGGTGGTAGCAGCACCAGCACCAGCACCATGGCCAGGTCCTCCACCACCAGCCACCCCACCGCAATGCGTCCGGTGTAGCTGTCCAGAATCCCCAGGGTCTCCAGCGCACGCAGCAGCACCACCGTGCTGGCCACCGACAGCGCCAAACCAAACACCAAAGCACCACCCATGCCCCAGCCCCACCACAGGGCCAAAGCCATGCCGAGCGACGTCGCAACCATCATCTGCACCACGGCACCCGGCACTGCAATCTTGCGCACGGCCAGCAGGTCACCCCACGAAAAATGCAGCCCTACGCCAAACATCAGCAGCATCACGCCGATCTCCGCCAGTTGGCTTGCCAGGGCCGCATCGGCGACAAAACCAGGAGTGAACGGGCCGATGGCCACCCCCGCCAGCAAATATCCCACCAGGGCGGGCAGCCGCAAACGGGCGGCCAGAAAGCCCAGCACCAGCGCCAAGCCCAAGGCGGCAGCAATGGTGTGGATCAGCGTGACGCTGTGTGGCATGGGCAAATGCTCCAGAGGGCAGGCAAAAAAAGGGGGGATGAACCGGTTATAACCGCATCACCGGCCCGGCAGCAAAATCGCTCCGGCGGCAGCGCCAAGAGCACCGGTCAGGGCGGTTATGATTAGCTCCCTGCGCCAAGCAGTTGCGGACACTCCGCAAGCCAGTCGGCCACACAGCCGACCACATCCATCTGCCCGTAGCTCAACTGGATAGAGCAATAGCCTTCTAAGCTATAGGTCGGGGGTTCGAGTCCCTCCGGGCAGGCCAAAACAGACCTCCACACAGTCTCACAACCTCTCAAAACCCGCACGTTTCCTAGCGTTGCGGGTTTTTTGTTGTCTCAGGCCATTTCACTGCGTACCATGAGATACCGTCAAAAAAACGGTATCTCTGACGGTATCTCTGAAGTACCGCACCCCAGATACCGTTAGCAGGGGAAGCAATGGCACTCACAGACACATTCGTTAGACAGGTGAAGCACACCGGCAAAGCCAGCGGGGACAAGCACGCCGATGGCGGGGGCATGTACCTGCTGGTCAAGGCCAGCGGCAGGTACTGGCGGATGGA